>Ga0224511_10004139_pt1 | contig 10832 bp, 8 predicted proteins | sample SF_May12_sed_USG_2_FD_169988 | JGI IMG/M metagenome (GOLD analysis project Ga0224511, IMG submission 169988) | Sediment microbial communities from San Francisco Bay, California, United States - SF_May12_sed_USGS_8_1 | ecosystem: Environmental > Aquatic > Marine > Sediment | place: USA... | reverse complement strand
ACTGGGCCAAGTATGATCGATTGATCATGATGACTGACACTGAGACTGACTCTGAGTAGTGAGTAATTACTTACTACTTAACTTCTTAACTTAAGTTAGTTGGTAGTTATTTAGTGGTGATAGATTATCATTATTTTTGACGACAATGTTGTCAAGTAAAAGATAAACGTGAGACGAAGCCTATGCCGAGTCAAGCATGCCGTGCAATATGATGGTTGAGTCATAATGATTATGACTCAACCATCACATTGCACGGCATGCTTGACTCGGCATAGGCTTCGTCTCACGTTTATCTTTTACTTGACAAGATTGTCGTCAAAAATAATGGTTTTCTTACCCTGTTTAAACCAAAATTCGCGGTTTGCAGTAGAAAGTAAAAGGTTCAATTTTAAGTTATTACTAGTACTACTAGACTGCCAAATAAAATTTCCAGCGGTTGTTTCAGAGCGTTGGATTTTGTTTCCTCCAAAGCAAATGGTTCACTACATTGAGTTAGATTTCCCTCATTGGACCAATCGGAGGATAGTATGGGAAGAAGATGACCAATCAAATTGGTGGTGGAAAGACCGTGATAATGGTCCCTAAAACACGTCTCGTATATTTTCGAAGCGCCGCATCAAATCGGAAGGATAGTTGCGAAGCCCAAACTCTTTCTGCATTAGTTTTCCAAACTCATTTGACTGGAGATGGCTGAGAAAGCGCTCTTCCATATATTTTCGGTTTTTATTGTTCAATTTACATCATCTAGTAGTAATAACTATGGGACACGCCCAGAAACCTATACAATTTTATACGAGCAAATGAAAGAGGCGTACTATGACGAAGACTGGTTAAATTGTGCTCACATAGGTGAGAAAGCTAACCGACAGTTCGTCGCCTTCAACAACTTATTGATTGATTGCAGACTGCGTTGCCAGTCAAGGGACTCAGTGAAATCTCCATTGGTGACTGAAACAGCTGATGAGTTTTTAAAGGAATATGGATCCAGCCTTTGGCGTGTTACTTGCACTAGCCGTTGCCGCGATCGAGAATCCATGGCATCAGATGCGTGGCATGCAATGAATCGCAGGGAACATTATGACTTTATGCAGATGTGCTACTATAAAGTAAGTATACCTGCCCAGCTGCCATAAACAGCAATAATAAATTATTTATAACTCTTATTCATAATTCTTTAGCATTTTTGACCTCCAATTCCTCAGGTGCACACTATCTGATATCCCAAAAAATCTGCGCCAACAATAATCCAGATTACAGAATCGTAAAATTGCTTTTGAAGTTAGCATAATAATATGAATTAAAAAAGTCCACCCTGCTTCTTCCAAGTTATAAAACAGTACTGTATATGTGTGTTTTAAGCATGCTGATAACTCTCAATATGAAGAGCAAAACTATGAAGCCAATTGGACACAGATGTTTGTTCACAAAGAAGCCCATTTCCTATTCCACAATGTGATAATTCTGCATTCTTGCGACGTCCCTTCCATTACAATACACAATACACCCTTTGATAATTCAGTGTACTTTGATATTGATAGATAGAGCAATAACTGATGCCCGCACCAGATGTACAATGCTAATTTTTAGCGTTATAAAGCCCGTTTTTACAGCGAACACCTCCCTGGCCGTTTACGACAAAGTAATGCCACCAAATCCCAGAGTGACCAAACAAGTACTACTAGGCACTATGCAGCTGTGAGCCCACAAAATATAAACAAGCAATTTACTGGGTTGAAATTTCCACTGGTCATTGCTGCTTAGTTACTGTTTATGACTACTAAGTTACTTGCGAGACAGTTTTATGATCAAAACTGTGTGGGACAGACACTGTAATTCTTACAACTGTGAAATCCAAGGAACCCTACTGGGTCATTAAAATTAAAGCCATGTGCCTGATTAACACATTATATTTAGTTAATTTCCAGTTAGCTTGTTGGAGCAAAATTATCACTCCAATCAGTATTGTGCATTGGGATTTGTGAAACCTTATATGCTCTAGGCCTAGGATCCATACCAATACCAACAAAAATGCAGATCTGATAAAGTTGATTGCTGTTAGTCCACAATAGTCTTGCTATTATATGGCGAACTCTGTCTTGCTATCTAGTACTAAAATACTGGTTTACTGGTTGTTTCACCTTTAGTGTAGGCATCATTGACGACTAATGAAAAAGGGGTATAGCGTAAAATAATTATTGCTTTTGGCAGCGTGGATCATGTTTGTGGCAGGGCCCTTCAAGACCGGCTGCGATTGCGGATATCGGCTAAACTAATTGTGCATATAAAGTAATCTCGCTTTGGGGAACTACTGCTGGCAATATAACCATCATGCTTCCTCCTGTCAGCTCTCTAATGCCAATATTTTCTCTGTATCTACCAGTCTTGGCCATTGGCTGTACAAAAGATGCACTACTAATTTGTAGGGATGATGTAATATATGTACTGAATACCGACTATTTATGTTGTCTGTGTTTATGGGTTTCACCCTACATAATTGCACAATTATGTAATCACTTTCTGTATTAGACCTAAAATCCTCACAGACTGAGTGGTTTTCTGCCACTGCGCATTGACATTATGTCACTGCACTGCATTAGGTCCGTGTACGGGAATGATGTAATGATCCCTGGACAGAGTTGTATCGCCTTGGAAACGTCCCGATATGCTCAATCATCTTCTTTTACATAGATAGCAATAGATGATGGCTTGTTTTCAGGACATCCTTGGTCACCCATAGATAAGTCTACCCTATATGTGGACCTTCTTTGTTTACCTTTGATATCTAATCCTAAGAGGGTCAGGTAACCAAATATGGCGCACGGGAGTTGTATCAGGGACCCCGAGTCCTAAGACTGTTGTACTGTTATCTAGCTACCGCTCCACCTGTTACATAAGGTCACTGGGTCATGGGGAATGGTTGCTACAAATGATTGAACCTGAAGGTGAGCTTCCCAGCACGCCCTGCTGAAGCTCAGAGGCACCTAGGGCATGCCCCTGATACTGTGCCAAACGGTGAAGCTTTCCCTCGTTCAGTCAATGTTTTAATGGAATCGTTGTACACTTACCGGCAAGGGAAAAGAAGGTAAGCTGTACCAATAGTACCCTGGCCTTATGCCCAATCTGGTCACTTTTCAATGTCGAGAGTTCTGGCAGGCAGTTGAACACTTGTGTGACCATGATTGTGCCTATTTTGAATACTTTTTGCAGGCTGGACAGTATGAAAAGGCAGCATCTGCTGCCATAACATTCCTAGTGAGTAACCCACACCATGAATATATGACTCGCAATGTCAAAAACTACAAAGAGAAGCTCGGAGTGTCCGATAAATTCTTCATAGACCTTCAGGCTGGAATATACCAGGTAAACACGCCTTGCAGTTTACTTGCTTTTTTGTGATTGACAATAAATCGCTTCTGTCGGTCTGAGATATTATATGGTTTTTGTAACATTTTTATTGACGGACAAGCGCATTAATTAGAATTAACATTTTCCACTGCTTTTAACCGGCGCCAGATAAAGGGAAAACTTATAATGGATGATCGATTTAATTTAGGAAAGCTGTGTATTCAACAGCACCTGTCATCACCACCTTACTAATAGTTTAATTTAAGACAAAGGTGAAAATATAAAAACATTCATGATATTAGTTGCCAGTATGTTCCTACTTATTACTGTGGCTTATCTTTGCAGCAACAGATGTCATATCATTTAGGCAACTTGTCTACTATCACGGCTAATAAATGCTATAGGCTGAGGGTAGCTGGGTAGGTTATATGCTAAACCAAAATTTGAAGAGTATATGCCTACCAATGCATACTCTTTCGGGTCACGTGATTTGTGTCATGTCTGTCACGGGCTTCCTATCTAACATCATGCCAGTGAGAACACAATAATCGCTCACCCTGCATTCATGGTGCTACATGTAGGGCAGTTGTAATAAAATAATGAGAAGACTATCTAGTGGGTATTCCCTCTATCACAAGTTCTTGGTATGGCCAGTAAAAAATCGCCAGAGGTGTACACTTGAACAAGAACTATTTGAGTCGATTCAGATTCTTACTTCTTGTAGTTAAATTGAATTCATCCCGATTCTCTGTTTTTTATTTAACTTTCAGGTTCAGTGTTCATTTGCTAGTTTCGGTAGGATTTTTCACATGTTGAGAATCGAACCGGAATTGACTCAATTCTTCGAATTGAGTTGTACACCTCTGAAGATCCCCACCTAATAAAAAGATCATGGTATATCGCCAATTGGTCATAAAAACGGAATACATGCATGTTAGGTCAGAATTCATGGAGATCAGAATCTGTGCTTACATCAGATAACGGGAGTTTATATTTTTTATGTCTTGAAGAATTCCTTCCGGCTAAATGGAAATCACCCATCTCTATATCTGTTTTGACAGTTATATGCCTATCTTAGTGCACCAACTGATTTATTGAGTATCGGGTAATTGGGCGTCATGTGTCCGTTACAGCAATTGGCAATTTTTTTTTCAATTGGATTGGTTAACAACTGAGTGAAAGTTGCTTTGCTCAAAATACCACCCTAATGACCTAAGGTTGAGCGATAGGTGCTAAGAATATGTTAGGAACCCATGCTCACTGTGGGCACTCAACATGACTAAAAATGAGGCCCGGGATCTCTCCATCTTGCGCCAACCACTTCAGTCATTGAGCTATACTGCTTGAAATGTGACAGTATGGCCAATGTTCACCACGTGGACCAATGCTGCTGTCCACTCTTGGTGACCATTTTCACATTGTCTCGGATGATACCTGGGTGGAATTATGTTCGCTTTGGTGGTGGGCAAAAAGCTGTTCATATCCCACATTTTTCACACCCGATGGTGATGCCAGTTGATATATTCCCTGATTTGTCTGTGCAATGTTATGGCAGCTGGCTATAGACAACCAGTCAATTCAAGGTTTTATTGTAGGTGAACTACAAGCGTGGCATGGCTGCGCTTGACAGAGATAAATACGAGGATGCGATTGGACACTTTACAGAAGCAGCAGCCTATTACATTGAATCTTACAATAACTGTTCCGTTGGATGTGAAATAGGACATGATACAGTGAGGGAAAATGATAGAAACCATGAGGCCATCGGTGCCATTGCAGGTATTGAGTCTTGTTGTAGTTGGCTAAGCTCTAAGCATTTGTCCTGATTGAGACTGCCTTTCTACTAGCAAAATATTCACCTTTTTTACCTTTGCTTAACGGGATAGACCCTCAATCATATAATTCCAAAACATCTTATGTCTTATACATATATCGTATGTATATTCTATGTAGTCCATAGGCGGAATTATGTGCATATCCTACATATGTGTTTATATGTTTTTCTCATGCAACGCAACTCTTTTAAGCGTGCTATCGAATGTGAACGGAATTTCGAACTATGAGTTAGGACCCCTGTGCCACATAGACTGAGCAGCGACTCCCGCAGTTCAAGAAAAATAAATTTTATATTCCAGAAAAAAATAAAAACATGATTTTATCATGTTAGTACAGATCTCCTTTTCCTTACAGACCAGGTGGAAGCGGTAGTCCTTTGCAAATCACAGTGTAAGGCCAGTTTGTCGAATATAGACTTAACGGTCATGGAAGACTTACTGGTGAATGTTTATAAGAATCTATATCAGCTTCATTATAAAGGTATGAGATTGATTACATGCACCAGATATGGAGGGGTATACTAAAGAGATACACAACGGTGCAAAGAGATGATCAATGAGTTAGCTCATGCCCTGTATTATGAATTGAGCTGGTCTTTAGAAAAAGGTAATATCCTGCTTGTTTCATCCTACCCTGGGTAGCTCGGTAGGATACGAAAAATGATATATCAAACCCATAACCATCCTGTTTGTATGGTCTGCTGGCTTTAGCTGCTTTAAACTAATTGCATAAGCCTGTGTGGATTCTTGTAGTTGGGGATCACAAACAAAGTGCTGCGTATTTATCAGCTGTTCTCCTACATAAACCAGCTGATAATGGAGCATCCACCCTCCGACAGACATTGAGAGAAGCGGGAGTAGATGAGAGATGGTTCGCAGTACCAACCGTAAATATTGAATCTAGTCAGATGCCTTGTGTTGATCTCTGTTGACAGCACATGGACATTTCCAAATGTTTTTTCCTTGCGAGAATTATGAGATCCTTACACCTATTCAAACAGGGTACATTAGTGTAAGTTAGCAAATGGAGCATTGGTACTGATTCGTTTGCAGTGCTCCCGGCTAAACCAGAACTGGTGAACTAACAAGTACATACGGGTGTATACTCCCTGGGGCATCCTCTTTGGAGATCCTTTCATTCAACAAGGTTGCCACTCATAATGTCATTTTGTACAACATCAAAAGACTATATGGAACCTGGTGGATAGAGTTGGCGGAGAACCGAGATAATTGGCAAGGATTGGAGGATGCCTTAATCCAGGAGTGGCTGAGAATGATGAAATGATAATATGGCTCATGAATTTATATTCAGAATGCTGAATACCATGTGGGATATCATTATCATAGTGTGTTACCGTTTTTACAGTTTGTGGCTGATCATTATCGTAAGGAGAGAAACTTAAAGGAATGGCTAAACTATTTAAAGAATGATTATATATCTCAACATTCTGAGGGCACTGCAGTAAGTTTATCGCTAATAGAAGCATGTAGATGACATCACCTGCCACCATTTAATCAGACTGATCAGACTACCTAGCACACCGTCAATAGACTTGTCATTCTATTGCGTTATCCCCCCTTTTATATTATATGTGGTTCATATATCAATCTTCTGTCTCCATGCTAATTTCATTATCCGGTTCAATACTGGTTAGGTTGCGCCCAACTGCAATGCATAAAGATCATGTTTTTGTTTTTTAGGCTTCAGAGCGCTCCAATCAGCTCCACGAGTTCTTAGGTGGTAAAGTAAAGGTAACCTTGCCAATAGCGAGTCTATAGGGACTATAGATGTAGGGTGGATAACTCCTTGATGGGGTTCATATGCATCGTATCATATCCATTACCATTACTGCAGAATGGAGGAAATCTGGTTGTACTTTTATGTTTGAAGAACCCGTCAGCAGTTGGTGGTATTTATGCGTGATTGACTTTCAAGATGTTTTCTCCCCATACATTACTAGTGCTCGAGCCTAATGATTGATAATCGCTCCCATAATGTTGATAAAATATGATAAAACCATCTTATTTTACATGGTTGGCATCAGTTAGCCAATGAATTGTTTTCAGGATGGTCCGTGGTTTGCCCTGTAGTGTTGGTACACTCTATGAGTGGGGCCCGTTTATTATTTTAGCATCGAGATCCAAATTCGATTTTGTAGGTGACACATTCAGCAGAAGAGCTGGGTGGTGATGAAAGATTTGTATCAGATGGGCTGGCTTCCCCTGATGAGTGCCAGACGTTAGTTCGGTTATGTGAGGTACTCAATCAGCACAACCATACTGAAATCGTGACAGGGTTACCCTCCTATAGAGTTACAGGGCGGAAAACTCTGTATGCACACATATGTACTAACAAGGCTGTGCCCAACCTGCAGCCATGTGCGTCACATGGGGCTCTTTAGGTCAACACTGGCAACTCAGTTTGCTCACCAATTTACTCTCAAACTATCTCCAGACACAGACAGTTGATAGACACATGATTATTAGTCGTTTGCTGGGAACGAGAGTTTTTCCGGCCTTTCCTGGCACGCCTACTTATGTTTTCCTGGCTGTAAATCTTCTGCTATAACAATCAAAGCAGAGTTTGGAAGGATGATTTCCTGGCTCCCACATGGTGCCCCCCCCAAAAAAAAACTCTGATTTATTCTTCAAAAAGGTTGGGCACACTTACACTAACAGGAGAATTTCATGACTAGATTGGATAGTGGTCATAAAAGCATTGATTTTCTTTTTGTATGCCCACAAAACTGTAGTCACTGGATGTAAGTCTGGAAACTGATTATTCAGAGTCTCCGCACTCAAATACCAATATACAAAGCAGTGAGTGACAATCATGTCAGGCTCAGTCTGAGTATCAGTTGGTATTTAGGTGGATTGACTCAGAGAAATAAAATAGGTTCTATGTCTCTGGGCTGATTATACGCAATCAATTTCCAAACTTCTACCGAGCATGCTAGTAGTATTAAATTTAGTCTATGTTATTCTGTGGCTTATACCCATTGTATTACACCCCTGAGCATGGCTAATCCCAGCATGGCTTATCACCAGTAGATGTTTTAGGGTCACGGCAATGCTGGAGATGGTTATAACACAGAGAGCCCTCATACGGACTCAGAGTCCTATACCGGCCTTTCAATTGCTGGTGCTATTCAGGTAAACAACTGAAACTGACCAGATAATCTTTTGCTACAAAAGCTTCACTGCTGGTCAAGTCTTTGGGTGTTTATTGGGTGTCTCCATAAAGTTAGCCTCCGAAAGGATTACTCTATGGGTGTATCTCAGAATGAAAGTTGGAATATCAGTGAAGATTTGTGGCTACCTACCCTGTTTAGTACCTGTGTTGCCAGGTAAGATGAGCATTGTGATTGGATGTTTCGCCTCATTTCAAGTAAGTTCTAGATTAACCCATGCAGTCACAGATAGCAATAACAGATTGGATGGTAAGTCTACCCTCTTGACCCTCTATCAGTGTGCAGCTTTTTAACTTTTTTGAACCCGCAATTAGAAAACCCGAACTAAAACCTGACAAACTAAAACAAATCAACTAAAAGGAACTACCGTATTTTGAACTCTAAAACCAATTGGTCTGGATTGTCTCCCAACAAATTCGAGACCAATTGTCCGTTCTTGCTGAGCATCACTGGACTGTGTGTCGACACAGGCTCAGTGTATCAGTGTGCCCTTGTTTCATACCAATGCAGCTTTATGGGATCGCTGGTCATAGTTCTGGTGGATTTCTGTCTCCATATACCAAACATGAGGTTGTCCACGGCATAGGGATCGCTGAGGTGAAACAGGTTAGTTGCTGCAAGTCATTCAAAGGGTCACAGCATTGATATGAACAATATATGGATCGGCAATCAGTCCACTGTACAAGGGCTACTATGCAGACAATCTCATCAAATTCTGATGTCATCAACGTGGGAAGATTTTATTGGGCTCGCTGGGAATTTTATGGCAAAAAAAGATGACTCCGTAAATTGAATGCTTTAATCATCTGGAGTTGCTCACGCTTTACTGTAGAGAAGAAAATTCATGATACAATTGTAGCGATTCCTGCGTAGTTGACATCTATTTGTGATGTCAGCAGCGAATCAGTCCATATTCCCTTGAAATTGGACATTGCTTATCCATACCTTTATATCAATGGGTCAAAGGATAACAATTTACTGCTTGTCTCCTACACGAGCTCACGGGTCGAGCTGAAGGTTGAGATCAGAATGAGAAACTCACTGACGCTAAATAGAAGGTGTTGCAACTATTTTGTGTTTTCTGTGTGACTAGCTGTACATCACTATAATATATTGGACTATGCCTATATAGTCGATCAGGAGGTATTTTCCATCATTGTTTGCAATGGTAGTCAGTTGCTTCTCTATCTGTGCGAAACCAGGACTGTTCTACTCAGAACTTGTTTGATACCACTAAATTGGGAAAATAATTCTGAAAAGATTGATATTTTAGGTCCATTGCGAAAGTGGCCAATTGTACTACAAAGAAGTCCTCTGAATGGAGGTAACTTTTAGGGAGGCTGGAAAATAAAAGCGGCACTAAATAACTCATGACTATAATTTTTGTAGCTTGTCAAGGAGAAGAAAGTGGATCCTTCAGCTTTGAAGCTTTACTTAGACCTGACTGAACATGCTCGGCATTATGCCCAGCTTTACTTCGGTCTACACCATCTCTATTTCGACTTCACACATCTCGTCTGCCGAACCTCTCTTGGTAAGCAGCAGTACTATATTATATTATTTTTTATTATATTGTTATGTAATATAATATTATAATATATTAATATTACATTATGTCCAAAAAGTCAAGCAGAAGCAGATCAGATTATAGCAAGTACTGCCGTTATCATTGAGTTCCCCTATAAAGAGCATGACTGTTATTAAATGGGAGAGATTTTGGAAAGGAGCTTGAGCATTGCAAGGCTACTCAAGTTTTAATGGGACTGATAGGGGCAGGGGCAGCTCGGCAAGAGAGCTCTGGACTTGCAATATTCGGTCACCATGGGTTCTTATTGTTAGCGTTGGCTCCTTACATCAATTCTAAATCTATTACAAACAAGCTTCACTATGTGTTTTAGCGTTGAAACTGACCCACTTTAAAGTGGAATGTTGATATTAGCCCATGGTGCTCCATGCTAAGCAATAACTGGTGAAGATCATGTATTTAACTCGCTAGCTTAACCCTAACAGTGAAAAGGTTTACGAGAAAATATGTGTGAGTGGTATTAATGCAGTATCACAGGTTTTGATTTCCTAACAAAAAAAATAACAAATTTTAACAATTCGAGTATTTATATAGGGGTGAAGAACCGGACAGACTTGAGCCATCAGATTCACTCTGATAACTGTATTATACAAGACAACGGTCACTGCTACAAAGGACCACCGGCCTATACTCAACGGGACTATAGGTGAGTGATGTTAAAATCACCTAGATATAGCTTAATTCCTATTGGTTACATGCGCTGTGTAGCCATGTGGGTGTATGGAAGTATGTTTGTATAGGTGTATGGAGGTGTTGGTTTATGAAGGTATGGTTGGATGGTTGTATAAGGTTATAAGGGTATAAGGTTATAAGGGTATAAGGGTATAAGGGTATAGGGGTATAAGGTTATAAGGGTATAAGGGTATAAGGGTATAA
>Ga0224511_10004138_pt1 | contig 10832 bp, 5 predicted proteins | sample SF_May12_sed_USG_2_FD_169988 | JGI IMG/M metagenome (GOLD analysis project Ga0224511, IMG submission 169988) | Sediment microbial communities from San Francisco Bay, California, United States - SF_May12_sed_USGS_8_1 | ecosystem: Environmental > Aquatic > Marine > Sediment | place: USA... | reverse complement strand
CCCCGATGTTAAAGAAAAATCATGAGTCCCAGACATGGCATACTTTCAATTGAAAGTTTCAATGTACAGAACTGTATATTGAAACTTTATTCCACGGCATTAGGCAACTAGATGTCTTGACCAATCTTCTCTAATGAATATATTACCTGTCCCATAACCCTTACTGGTGGAGTTTGTGCCCACCGCCTCTCATGACCAACCATCACTAGTAGCTCATCTCCATCCGTTTGCTGCTTGCAGGTGACTTGGAGCATATGCGAGTTGTCAAGCTGGAGAAGCACACTCAGTTTGCTAATGATAATGGCATGTCATCACATTATGTCTCCGCCAAGACTGGTGACTCGGTAAGTCAGAAGGTAGAAGTGAATGCTGCTCAGTTTATACGTGGTCGGTTAGTCAATAATTTCCCTACGACTCGTAAAAACCTCCTGGAACATCCTGGAAGTAATGTCCTCCATGTGATGTTGTTTTATCTACCTACAATACACTCCTGTGGAAGCCGCACCAAATACTCGTGTGACTATTCTCCAGCAGACATCTCAAAACAGATGTTGACACTTTCCGTTATAAGCCGCACTGACATTGCTTCTCATTGGGTTGTTTTACAGGTAAACATATGTTTCCAGAAGATAGCAGCTGATATTGTAGGAGTAAAGCTATCTCGAGCTGAGCTGGAATCACAGCATCGAGTTGTTAAAGCTGAAATAACCAACTATGGTAAAAAGGAACCACCTCCTGTGGCTCCGCCTCCGAAGAGTAGCATGTGCAGTATACAATAAGCAGCCAAACAAAATGCGGCCATGTGACAGTCGGTGGTAGATAGCTGCCAACCAATCTATTACTTCACATTTCCTATATATATAACATTGGTAAAAGGTTATGGTTTTTCTCATGCTGTATGTTTTCTGTCTGCGATCACCATCTGTCGTACAGTTTATCCATGTGACTGTGAACTCTGTGGTACTCAGTTCGGGGGTCCGGGGTTCGGGGGTCCGGGATTGATAGAGAAGTTGCTAGCACGCTGTAATCATTAGAACTGCTACAGGTCTGTATGTTATACTCCTGGTTTATTTGAACCTTTTGCTTTTACAGTTGCACTGCAGGCTTACTGCAATCAATGACTTGTGCTTATCAAGAAGTGCATGGGTTAGATTGTTTAAATTATTTTTCTTAATAACAAACTAGTATATATATTATAAAATAATAAACTCTGGTGAGATTGGAAATCACACAAGCCGGTGGTTACAATAGGGCATCTGATCATCATCAGACATGAAAGCTTGTAAGTAGCAAAACAACAAAAATACGGTACCCCTTATAACCCAATTTACAAAGAATTCTCAAGCCACGGCGTTAAATCGTCACGTTGGTATAAAAACCTATATAAATAATTACGCTTAGATCCAGGGACCTACAACTTCATACAATCACAAACATGTAAATCAAAAATATTTAGGATGCCTAAAAGGTTTCGTATAGAGAATCTGTCATAACCCTGCTGTCCAGTCTTACCTTGTTAGTGCACAAAACAGCATATAGCTGCGATAGGAAAATATATATCCAATGGTCAACCATTTCAACTATGCTATATGTTCAGCCATGCATGTACTGTCCATTGCAAATTCACATGCGGGATATAAGTAATGTATCACCGCAAAGTAATGGCAGGCAGCCGCAGCTGCCACAAAGCAGTGCCAGATAGCGTGTGCGAATGGAATTATACCATCAGATTTAAAGAAGATTATGCCTACGATATAAATGCTTCCTCCTAGAGCCATCTCCGTAACACCTTCATGATCTGCCTGTAATGCATACAGTTATACTATAGTCATATAGTTATACTAGAGTGATACTCTGATAGAGGAGGATAGCTCCACGCTGTGATGTCACATATTAAATGACCAAATCATTGGTGAAGGTCAGAATTCACTCGGATATGTACCACATTCACTAAACTGTACAAATGTATCCATGATTGTGATTTGTCACATAAACAGAAGAGAGGTCGCTGAGTTGCATTTCCGTGCCCGTTGACAGAAAACAAACAGGAAAGACGCCATTGGTCCCTAAAGTGTCCTAAAAGAGGCTAGCTACTTACCATTTCGAAAATGAATACAGAAGGACAGATGCCAACTGATAAATATATTACAATCTCCAGCCATTTGAATCTGCAAGCATACATAGCAGACATTCAGTTTATTTCAATGTGAAAAGAGACGCGTTTCTGTAACAATACGGAGATAAATGCCCACTGAGTCACCGAGAAAGACAGGCGACTCAAAGATGCGTATGGTGGTGGTTTTCGCTCTACTTAACACTCAAACTGTAGCTGTCGTCCTTTCGATCAGACCCCAAACGTGATTGTAAAGTGAGAACATGCACTGAAATAGACTAAGCTCACTATACTAACCTTTCATGGAAGGAATATTGGTAGATAACTCCGAATACTGCCGCAAGCCAAGTTACCCATACTATCTCCTCGGCGAATGAGTGCTTCTTCAGCACCATCCTATAAAGAACTATTGACTGATCATCTCCCGATTACAAGTTGATAGGGAAGCCTGTGCTAGCTCACTGCATGGTCCTTTTGCTGTGCGTTTATAATTGAAGTTAGTGCAATTATTAGTAGGCTCAAATCCCAGAAAAGTCCACAACGGTGGCAGAAAGGGCACCTGACCTAGATTTTGCTCCTGAGCACCGACAAAGTCTCCATGTTAACCAGGGACAAACTGCATGACCCGCAAATTGATTAGTAATATGGAGCATAAACGGAAGCACAAATATTACATCTAGCACCCGTGCTTGGAGATCACATATAATGCTCGGAGTAGCGGTTGACTACACCCTAATATATACATAAGTGTCGGTAATGACTATTGACTAAGGGTAAGCCCATTGCAAAGACTTACTGTACTTACCATGGAGTCCAAGAAGCAGCGATAAAAAAGTAGATAACAGCCCTATCCGCAAGGTGAAATATGAATTGCAATTTCCTACAAGTATAAACTCTATGAAACCAAAGAGGTATTTTCAATATGCAGTGTTCACAAGCAAAACATGCGACAGCAGAGAAAGCTGTGAAACACAGTGAGATGAAAGGAGTCCACGAGTCTTAGTATGGATTACCCAGTATAAAAGTACAGTATTATACTAATGATTTCATCAGATATACACCTCTATACCACCTATCATAGACGTATAATAGTATTAGTCTATGTGGTCGGTTTATCATGAGAAAACTGAAAGCCGAGAGCTGAGTAAAAAGATGAGAACTACAGAGGCTTAGCAGCCATGCATACTGACTACCTAAAGGGTTACAGCAACGGGTTAAATCCAGAACCAGAAATCAATTAGTACACAAATGGATCTCAAACAAGACAATTTTGTTTTTAATTTTTAGTTTGTGAAAGCATCCATTGCGACGGGTGTCCTAGAAAACTTACTGGCACCCAGGAAGGGCATCAATCTACAAGGTAATGTACATAATGTACAGATCACCCATATACCAGCCTTGTGAACAACAGTGTGTTTCAGCCCTTGGCAACCAATGCTGGTGTACCAGCTACAAAGCAAGCTTCTATGTATAGTGGCAAAGTCAAAAACCTGCCAAAGGTGATCTTTTACCTGTTACAGAAACTGTTATTGTAATTTTATAGTCTATACTTATACGGGAGATGAGCTATAAACAACTACAGCTTACCTAAAAATCACCGGTCATAGATTGTTCACGCCCATTATGTTATTTGGCCGTACATGATGCCTAAATGATGGATGGTGTAAGTGGTTTAACTAGAGAAGAGATGGTATACCTACCCCTGCAGACCTTTATAGGAGACAATATGATGCAGAGTTGATGAACTGAACATGAGGCACAGTGTCACGCCGTATATCCATGCTATAATCTGCTGACTACCAGACGTGGAGCAGCTCACGATAAAATATGTGGCAAATAAACTCGGCAAAATAAATAGCTGTAAATAGAGAATATATAGAGAGGTTGGGATGAGAACGGAGAGCTGAAAATGTTTGGTCTGCGCATTGATAATAATTACTCGGTTACAAGAAACTTATTTATAAAACTACTGTTCGATTGAGTACAAAGATCACATAGAGGAAGGCTTCTACTATAGCACAATCAATCGTCACGGAAATCAAGCTACAGACTCACTTCTACTGTTTTGGTCGTTCTGGACATGGGTATGTAAAGGTAATGGTTGTCTCATCGGGGAAGGGGCTGTTAAAGGGCCAACTTGTACCAACAACGGTGTGACCAAGGTGTGGCCACTCGTCTTCCTCACTGCCTTCATCTTTCTCAGCTCCGAAAAGACTCAGGTACCCGTTTACTACTGGGTGAACAGAGAAAGTTATTGAAACACCCCGTGCTCAAGTTGTGTTTTGAACCCGGGACCTTCAGAACCAGTGGTGAACGCTCTAACCACTCAGCCACAGTGTCTCTCTACGTCGGTATGTCTGTGTGAGTTTTACTCCGACTCAAGATAATGGAAATTAGAGCGGCACCCTTTTAAAATAATCTCATCCATTTAGTGAATGGTGGAAGTAGTCTAACTCCCTATAGTTACGTGACGCACTCATTATTATGGTGTTTGTGGGCAGTTCTCTAATTACTGTGTAATCATGTGTGTCCCACAGGCAGACGTAATATACAATTATATATTGTCTCCTCCTGCTACTGATCATGTAGGTGCCCTTTCATTGAGTATTTCTGGCCTATAGTAATGGGAGGGGGATTCAATAAGCAATACCCAATTGTTGTAACACCTACTGAGTTAGTTTGTTGTTGGCCAACCAGTGTTTCTATCAAAGTTCTAACCCTTTGTGGTAGATAGGATGCTCAATAACCAACCATCACATTTGCGACGAAAACGTCACTATTTTGATTAATGTGTGGGCGATCATAATTAATTTCAAAGACTGGCCTATGGCACGGAAAACCAAAACTATTTTTCCACCCTTACTGGAAAACAGTAATGAAAAGCAAGCCTGTCGGCTTGAGAGTTTCATTCAGTCTGTTTTGGTATGGTAGACATAGTGCCTAAATATAGAGTACTGATGTAAACAGCTCCATGTAGCGATGATGTCCCAGTGACATGAAGGTCAAATTTCACTGCTTGACCTGAATGAAAAAGCCAAACTGGATATACGAAAAACAGTTGAGTTTTTATGCCAACTTAATTTCAGCGCGAGTGCCTGAGACTCATAGTCATGACTTGAAAGCCTCACATTATTGATTTTCTGGTTGAAAGTAGAACTAATTATACATTGAAAGCACATATGTTTGCCGTACATACCGCATGTACAATCAGATTGGTCATATGTTTTCAGTGGATATTTAAAACGATTACGAAATCTCATGTGCATATGCACCATGGTAGTGCCATTTTCAATACTACAAGAATGAAAAGGCATTGAGAGGTTTCAAAACGATTACACATCTATAACAGCTAAAAACAAGCTAAAAACACCATGAATGCACCAGATATGTTTTGAGCGTGACTTTCCTGGTAGACTTTCACGCTCAACAAATATTGAAAAAATACTTCATTATATCAAACACAATACAGGTGCGATTGTGTTTAGTACATACCCCATGAGTAACTATGTTTGCTTCATGCTCTCTTTTCGTTGGCTGATATGGCTTGCCATGCCCTGGCCTGGAATTCATATACCTGCAATCATTGAAAGAAAGCATGAGTTCAAAGCCTTGCATGAATTTTTTCCCTTCACAGTGCTGTGTTGTTATTTTTGGTAAACAGCTCCGGAGATTTATAGTAACCGCCTAGTAGTTTTATCATAGATACCGCGCAGACAGTAATTATACGGACAATCAACCAAACAGTCTATTGGGAACTTGAATATGATTCGGCTACATCCTAGATGTGTAGTAAAAATAACTAAGCACCCAACTGATAAGTATAATATATGTCCTCATCAGATGAAATTCACCTCTTACTAGTGTAAGTAGCATAGATGGTACAGTCGACCGGAAAAAAACTTACTTGCAATAGCACATTTTTATTAGGCTTTTCTCCAAGCCAAGTTTCCCTATAGTCCCCTGTGAAAAAGAGACATTGGTAAACTTGTTTACTGTCGTGCTGCTAATAATATCAATTAACTGTCAATCTCACTAGTTGCATTCATTTTCACACAAAAATGGAGCACAGGCTGCCCATAGAATTAGGCAGCGGGTGGTGCTTCAAAGGGTATCCATGTAGTTTCTGAGAGATGTGCAAACATGGCAGTGTCCTCTGGTGAATTCAGACAACTTGTGGAAGGCTTTTGTACTGACTTCTAGTTCAATCCGTGCTGAACATGACCAATCTCAGTGGCTCAGCCAGTCACGGTCACAGTGATAGTCAGAGTAACACTCAGTGACTCACAGTCAGCCCATAGCCACCGCCACAGCCATTGTCACTGGCACCACCTTGGTAACACTAACAGCCATCGTGGTGACTGACTGTCAATGTCAGTCCTTCAAGTCATAATTCACACAGGACAGAGGAGAGAAACTCACTGTCTCATTTTTGGGGTTAGCTCTGCCTCTAGTCTAAATTATTAGTCTAGCACTGCTAGGCTAGTCTAGACTAGTAGCAGCGCTAGTTGATAGGACAGCGATTACTAACGGTTAAACCGTTAACCGGTTAACGGTTAAGTACGATCTTTACCCACCACCATACCCGGGTGGTTATGCTACACATTGAAAGCACCTTACAAGATTAGGATCATTCTCGTCGCCAAGTCACCCTATGACTCTGAGTCTCAATCTGACTTCTCAATTCTCTGCTTGAAATAGCACCGGTGTCCGACTGAAATCGATTAGGTCGTGAACAGCTGTTTATAGAGATACATGATACAATTCGCTTGAAAGTTTTGTCTACTAGGAGGTTTGCGGCTGAAGCTCCTGGTTTAAACACAATTTCAGCGATTCAAATAAGGTTATTTCTTCTAAAGAACCTGCAACAAAATAACGTGTACTTCAATGCTATCTCTGTTGTTGATCACTATGGCAGATAGATTTGCCACTCCATCTCTGTGGTCCATGTTCTTCTCAAAGTCTAAGTGGTAAAATTTACCTCTTTGGAGTTTGGTTCTTCTAATCTAGTACCGTAATAATAATAATATAGTAGCGCCAAGTCTAAGATAAACTTTGACAACTGGTTAATAATATAACACCAGTTTTTTATCAGTTTCTAACTCGCGACGAGGGCTTACTTTAAAACACCGATCATGTAAGTTGTGCCACTGAAAATTAATCATTATTTATTTTATAAGATTATTACTGGTGACCTGTCACTGTCAGTCACTCAGTGTCTAGTGTAGACCAGTGAATAACTCAATAACTAAGACAAGTGATTGCGAATGAGTGATTAACTGATTTTTTTGTTTGGCTCTCGTCTCTACTCTTCTCTGCGGCAATCGCCTCTACAGCTCTACTCTAGTCTAGACCAGTTTAGATTATTTCTAGCAACTGACGACTCACTTAACTTAGTTACTACTAGTAACTAGTACTAGTTACTAGTTAGTTAGTCACTAGCCAGTTAGTTAGTCTTAGAAGTTAGTGTACTGACTACGTCTACAGTCTACTGTTGAGTGTTGTCACTCACCCGCCCCAGGCCGGTCACTAGTCAGTAGTCAGTCACACTCGCAGTCACACACTGATCAGACTCAGAGACTTGAGTTGAGAGTCACTCACTGACTGAGCCACTCACGTCACTGGACTGAATCAGTCAGTAGTCAGCTGCGTTATCACTCATTCACTGGCTGAGTCAGTAAGTGTGAGTCGGGTCACTACCTTGGTGTGGTATACAATACTGTATAGGCAGAACATACTTGTAATTGCTCAGTCTAACTGACTAAGTGTAACTGTAAGCTACACTGATGTGAGTGTAGGTGTAACTTTTAACTAGCTGTATCATACAGCTAGTTGTATGTGTTAATGATTTAGGTGGGGTAGTAGCATTGTGTGTCCATCTGTGTTTGTATGTATTTGTAAAACGAGAGCATTTCAGTTTGAGTTGGCCAAGACGAGGTTAATACTATGTAACTTACGTCAATGTCATCTTAACGCCTTAGTCCAACCAGGGCTGGGGGCGCTATCTATTAACTTAGTGGATAGCGCCCTGGTTTGTTTCCTAGTTCAGGCAAAAAACCATTGTCTTCCGCAACACCCCCATCGCTTTCGAATCCTGATGTTAAATAAAGGAGGCCACCCATAGAGTTACCGTATCTATGGGGGCATGCGGGTGCAAGCAGAAAGTTGCGTGATGACACACGCTGGGAATGAAATCAATTGGAGTCACTATTTTATAGCTACTGACTGCCAATGACTTCCTGTTGATAGTATAAAACACTGGGCAGGAAGCTGTTCAAAAACTGTCTCGTTAAAACTCCAGTTGACCTTGGCAGCCTTTTGGTCATGCATCATCTTCCGTTATCCATTTGGTGTAGATTTTGTCAAATTTACAGATTGTTCACAAATTCTTTATAAGCCAAATACACCTTCAGTCATTAAACTGAAAAAATTGTCAGCAGATAATTTGTGGTTCACTTGACATTTTTGATGTATAAAACCGAAACAGAAACTTCATGTATCCGCTATATGTATCCGTAGTATATAGTACATGTATCCGCTATATGTATCCGTAGTATATAGTACATGTATCCGCTATATGTATCCGTAGTATATAGTACATGTATCCGCTGTATGTATCCGTAGTATATAGTACATGTATACGCTATATGTATCCGTAGTATATAGTACATGTATCCGCTGTATGTATCCGTAGTATATAGTACATGTATCCGCTATATGTATCCGTAGTATATAGTACATGTATCCGCTGTATGTATCCGTAGTATATAGTACATGTATCCGCTATATTTTTATTCAGTGAGTTATCAAATCACAAATTATTGATTTTTAGAAAACAAGATGGGAAAGAATAAAAACCCGACGAAAACCTCTGGAAAATCACACAAAACTACCAAAACATACACAGGCAAAAAAGGCTCAGCTAGGCAAGCGTAAGTGCTCCATATATCTGTGTTATGTGCTACATTCAATTCTTAGCTTCTATTCACTTGACTCAGAGAATTACAGAAAAAAGTAAAAATTGACGGAGGTACATTGAATAATCATTCTGTGGAGTGGTGCACTTATAAAATCATCTCTATAATTAATAATATTCTTCTGAATCATATGGGCGGTGATGAAGAATGTATTATTAAACATTACAAATAGGGGCCCTTGACTGAAACTAATACAAATTATAATACAGCTACCCCTCAGTTAAGGGGATTTTGAAATCAGAAGAAATTGATTTTATTTCAATTGAAGTGTATTTTTACAGGGGTTGATATATCATAGCTATTCCCCCATAGAGCATGACACTGGGTTATATAAAGACCTGTGAGCACTTGCAAATCACTCAAATAATCCAGATCTTGACTAACCAGATTTAATCCAGCTGAACTCCTGGTTGATATACTAGTATACCAGTCTGACTGCCAAGTAAAACAACACTGTAGTTAATATTATTGGTTTCGCTCAGCAGTGGGGCGGCTATTACTAGTATCGACTAGGAGTTCAACCAGATTAATCCGGTTAATCGTCTTGTGGATGGGGATGATGGGCACGCGCCTTGCTGCCTTTGGTCATCATCTTACCTATTACCTGTTTGAATTTTCTGTAGAGGTGCAGAATGTAGCTCGGAGCTGGCAAACACAAGGCCGACAGAAGGAGATACACATAACAGTCAGTGTTGCCTTGTCTCTTGGTTACCACGCATTCGTGCGATAATCATGTCCAATGCTTTTCCAAAGCTTCTTTTATGAAGCTGTGCAGTGTATTTTTAATATCCGCTAGGCCGCAGGCTACCGTCATCAAATTTTGTGTAGTCATTTAGCCTCTCCAGAGACTTTATTTAAAATTTCATGTAAATCTGAATGTTATGTACAAGCCAAGATCGGTTGCAGAATACCTGAGCTAGTTTCCATAAATAACAAAGTAATTGATGGAGTGGACAGAAGATAGCATCACCATGTGCTGATAGTATGCGCAAGTGATAGCAAATCACGCCCGTATATGCATTGATGCATTTGGAAAATTCGGAGCCAATTTTACAGAGGCTCGTAATATGTGAAAAATTTATCTTGGCTTAATTCTGGTTATTTATGTTTTAGCTGTTCAAAACAAAAAGTACTGATACCGTAAAATATCTGAGCTATATTTGGATGTTAGTTTTTCTAAAAGATTACAAAGTTATAAATATGTCTTCTTTATCGCGTGGATCATATTAATACTGATTATCTTATGTCTTACGCTTTCCCCAGGCGATGCTAGCGGGGAGGAGGAGAGACCCATACCATTCCCCGTCGCTATGTGGGATTTCCAGCACTGCGATCCAAAGAAGTGCACTGGAAGGAAACTACACAGGCAACGGAAAGTGAAACTGTTAAAATTACAGGATCGATTTAAAGGAATAGTTCTTACCCCGGTGGGCACGAAATGTGTCTCCCCAGCTGACAAGTAAGCCGTTATACCCAATTAGATCTGAAGAATACATAAGCAAAAAGCCCCAAATCCCCATCACAACGTTATGTAGATGTAGCGGCTTAAAGCTGTAATCTTCCCATTCGAGATAGTAAACGCAAGAACTCCAATTTATTTTTTTCAGCCTCTTTGTTATTAGCAGACCTAGTTTTGTCTTATTGGGTCATGCGGTTAATCCGGTGTAGCATTATACTTTGAGCGGTGACGTTTCAATTATTGCAGAGAAATTATCCTAAAATATGGAGTAGCTGTGGTGGATTGC
>Ga0224511_10004137_pt1 | contig 10832 bp, 6 predicted proteins | sample SF_May12_sed_USG_2_FD_169988 | JGI IMG/M metagenome (GOLD analysis project Ga0224511, IMG submission 169988) | Sediment microbial communities from San Francisco Bay, California, United States - SF_May12_sed_USGS_8_1 | ecosystem: Environmental > Aquatic > Marine > Sediment | place: USA... | reverse complement strand
ACATTCATTGTGCGACTAACACGTTGTACAAATAGTGTGTATATAGCATTTCAAAGTGTCAAAGAGAAACGTTATTGTAGACTGATTCGAAACCCAAAGCTCTATTGTTTCAATAACATAATATAGCATTTCAAAGTTTCAAAGAGAAAAGTTATTGTAGACTGATTCGGACCCCTAATGTTTAAAAACAATCATATTTTTCAAGCCCTTCTTTACGAAAGTTTGCTGTAATAAATTATGGCTCAGTCACAATGTCGGCGATCTGTCGAGTTTTGGCCGGGGGTCGTCGTAGAAAATAAAACATCCTTTAGCAATAATCCTAATAAAAGTGGAGCAGTCACATTGTCTGAGATTTTTTAAAGGATTTTGAACATGTTTAGTCGAAAAATCGTGTGATGAGCCTCCGATGGCCTCCGATTGCATCGGAGGCGTTCGGAGACGACATCTGCGAGAGTCTTTTCTTTTAATAAAACGGAGGGTTTTCTGACCTGTTACAGCCTCCTGCAGCATGAGCGTCTTAAACTTTTAGCAATTCGGTCGGAGGCGCCCTTATATACACGGCGATTAACTACGATTCCACCGTATGATTCGTCGGAGACAAATAATAACAAACACGATACTAATACAATTTTTGATGATACCAATTAACAATTTGTTTTAAAAATACAACTCCTCACAACTGTCAAATATAAACGGAATATAATGTTAGCATTTTGATCCAGCGGTTTGTATCACTTCGAGTTGCCTGTGTTTCCCCTAATTCTAAAAATAACATCGGTGTGACGTTACAACTCGCTTGTTATTCATTACACTTATATAAGGAGGGTGATACGAGATTTGGATCTGTTACACACGGTGGAAGCATGATACGGAATTTCCAATCCGGCGTGTTGTATGCATAGCCCGCAAGAAAAAACAGCAGCCTCGGTTTTATTGAAGCTGTTCACCAGTAGTAATGAATGATGCCACACCACTGACGCCCCCTAGCGCATGAGCGGAACTCCATTTTCACAACATACATGTACATTCCATGATCCCTGAGGACCAGAACAATATGACTACACAGTGATGTAGTACGGAGCGAAGTTTCATCAGCGACTTATTAATATCTTATTATCTTATTAAGTTTCAATCACTGTAGAAATACACATGTTTACTTCACAATCATATATTTCGACATATATCAGTTCTGAATATTTTTATTTGCCAATCTTTCTAAATGAAATGCTGGGTTTCGGTTGTTAAATACATATAAATTATTACTGTACAAAAAAAATCGTCATTTCGACGATGATTTGAAAAGAGAATCGACAAGTCAAGATAATGCATGAGGAAATGATAAGTGTGTTCGCAATCAATCTGCACTGTTTGCTATAAACAACATTACCACTCGCACATCTGAATATTGAAAATAGATCGACCGACGATATTTTATATTATAAAAAGAATGAAACAGTCAGGAACCACTATCGGATTTATCAATGCTGGCGTTTAAAACTAATTGAAATTATGTAATTTAACATTTGTCTTTCTTTATTACTTAAACAGTAAATGTCCTTGCAATACTTGTGACTTCAAATAGTATGTGTCACCCATGCGACGTCGCCGCCAAGCCGTTATGAACAACTGTGGAGCTCACACGTATGGTTAAGGATGTTTAATGTCAATTCAAAACGTTTTAGACATGTTGTTTATATATTTTAAGAAATGTAGTTCAAGTGTATTTCATCCCTATTTACACCAGATATCAACACAACCTTTCGATATCAGGCAAATGTCTTTCTTTGTAGTCTGGAGCTACTACATTTTCGTTTAGTCAAGAATGTGGGTTCGACTCCCCACCAAGGCCAACACAATTATGTCATCTTCCATTCGTATTTCAAAATTACATTGTATGAATGAAACACCCGTTTAAAGGTCTATCTAAAACATCCGAAACAAGTATTTATCTCAAATACCGAGCGAAGCAGCTTTTTACAGCACCATTGGCCCGGTAACAATTGTCGCCTAAATCAATTTTTAAAACTGGCTTTTTCACACACACATATATTTTAATTTATTGTTTAATGTGTATGTGTTATTATGTTAATAGGGGAACGTTATGTAACGTGTGTCGTCCTTTATTTAAAACAACAGCAGGATAGGGGATAATTTTGACTGACATATGAGCCAAAATGTACATGGTTTGCTAAGTATATACATAAACGTATGTACACGTCACGCATACATGTTTGACATAGGTTTGTTTTCTTTTTATTATTGGTAACAACCCATTGCAAAGGAAAACAGCAGTTTAAGGGATGGTTTTACTTTTCAAAATCTGGTGTGAGGGCTTACAGATGCTAGGTCTGTATCTTTATACCCTTTAAATCGGTCAATATGTTAAGTATACTTAATAAATTAACATTGCAAAGGGAATTGCAAAATTGTGTGACATGTAATGTGTTTTTGGACAAAAAGTAAAAAAAAAACACAAAAACATTAAAACAAAACATCAAACATAAAAACCCTTGCCGGAGCCGGGAAATAAACCCGGGACCTCTTGCACCCTAATCGGATGCGTTACCACTGCACCACCGAGTCAACTGAGAGTATCGATTGTAGTCAAGGTACTTAACTGTTTCGACGCAATGGGTCGAAACGTAAATAAACAAAGACGAATTTGCGGGCCATACATTTTCAGCAAATTCATTTTTTTCTGTTATATTTTTACATGCATGAACTACTATATTCGGCAGTTTCTCATATTTACGGGTGTAGGTTTCACTGCTTAAATATGGTTAAAATGTAAGATGTAAACACGTTTGACCTAAATGATACAGGCATAGCATCTTTAAACAAAATACTCCGAGTGGTGTAAAATTGCAGACTTATACACGATTTGAGAAATACTTCCCAGCGGTGGTATTCGTTTACAAGCACATCTCTAATATTGCCAAATACAATGTGGTCTGAAAATTCTACCATTTGCAATTTAAGCTTACAATGAACGCAAACCATACAAGTGTGTAATATGTAGTCTGTGACATCAGTGTCTGCACTCGAACACAGAAAACATTATAACAAAGCCTATTTGAAAGCCGCAATTTAATGAGTGTTTTCGACGGGTGATAATGACATTATAGGAAGCCGGCCCGTCGTTCTAACCTTTTACGCAGAATATTTAGTGTCTTTCTAACATTTTAACATGCTCTCTACATTTTTGAAACACTTAATAAGTAATATCTGTCAAGGGAATGAACATTATCGTTTAGATCAGAATTTCTAAAAGTTGGGTAAAATGTCAACGTTCTTTAATTGATTACCAAACTTTTTCTGGAAAACTGTCACTTGCCGCCTCACCACGGATGTTTCGACCGATGGTTTACGCTGTTCGCATTTCTGCGGATAAGGGGAAGTATGCACCCCGTTGTGTGATTAAATGGAGCCATATAGTTTTGGTTTTTAAATATCTTAACTGGTCATGTTAGCTATATTAAGTAAAATAATCAACGATATTCGCTCTAAATCATATTGTTTATGCGATTGTTAGTAAATTTATTTTAATAATGATTATGGATAAAACAAAACAAAAAACCTCTGTTATACGAGTACTTCACAAAGAAATAAAACCTGCATTATTGAGTGCATGCATTACAACAGAAAAAAGAGCATGCAAACGTATATATGTTGTATTTGGTATTTTTCTTTGTTTGAAATAAAAGTGTAACTGATTTTAAAAAAGCAAATACAAGTACGTATGATATAATAAAAACATTTTATGAATATCTAAAAAAATTGGATGACTTGTTGCGTATTATGTCAAAATACATTATACACACATAACACCCAATCTAACCGAACGTTTAGATCCTTTTTCCATTAATCATTTCATTATTCATGGTGCTTTCATTCATAGCATTGTTAGTTTGAGAAAGTCTGAGACATTTTAAGCAGATAACTATGATTTAATTCAGACAAATGATGTAAGATAATATCTAATGATTTGTAAGAAATTTCAGAGTTTGAAGTAAATCTTCGCAAACAATGATGATGAACTGTATTAATGCCGAAGTTTAACTAATCACATTGTGTAACATTTCTGATTTTCGGACAAACAACATTATTTATCGTTATTACACTTGAAATTTATTGTACAAACAAATGATAATTTATCATCGGACGGACAACAACGATTGCCTTCATCTTGGTTGCACTTTATGATTTATATATTCAACTTGAAGTCCGTAACATTTTATTATTCAGTTCTCTATATCTTGCTGTTGTTTTTTTGTTCTAACTAAGCTTTTTGCAATCAGTTAAGTTGTTTTTTCAGTTGTTGTTTTTAATACTTTAAAGTGTGATTAATTCATACTGTTAAATGCTTAGTCTTAGTCTTTGAACATCTTTGTTTTAAAATCCAGAAGCATTGTCCCTAAAACGCTGGCAACAAAACAGTTTCGTGGATAAATAATAGCTCCATCAAACATACAGACACGTCTTGAAATCAATTTTGTTTTTTTTACATGTTCTGTCGGCAATTTGTTTGATATATAGGTAGTTACTGTAGAAGAATTCATTGAAGACTAGACACTGTATTTCAAAATTTGCGATGAACCATAAAAACTGTTACCAGGCGTCGAATACAGTTTACAAAAACAATTTGTAATACAACAGCATTTTTAAGTTAACTCATTTTTGTAAATTTTATACATTTTGTATTTAAAAAACATGCAACTTATTACAATTAAATAATTTAGTAAAATTAAATTTGTAAGTGGTGTGTTTTATAATTTAATAATGATAATTTTACTGCTTTTACATTCGCAAACAATTTTGTTACGCAAAACGGTGCTTTTCGTTGCAGTGTTATAATCTTTTTGTAAGTCTGTGAATTGAAAATGTTTCATTGAGATTTTTAATGGAAACTAGCTATTTAGCCCTGCCTCTCCCCTTTAAATCTGATAAACAACAGAAATTACATAAACCTTCATGTATTAGGAAACGTCAAATGCAAGGATCAAACGAGATAGTGATCGGCAAATTCATCAGTGCTGTAATGCACTGATCCACAAAACACCTTCAATCTCCTTCCTGTCCATTGCTTGTCTTGTCGTGATTAACTTACAAACAGAAAGTAGGCTTTCTTTTCTATAAGGTTCGTCAGCTTGTGATATGTCAGAGGCATTTTGTGAAGGGCGCTTTGGATCTATATTATGCTAGTAACTTTATGTAAATATGTGTATTTACACATATCTAAATATTTCAAAAGTGTCAAAATGTTAATATCACTTCTTTTTTGTTAATACACAACACAAATTAAACAATAAATTGCAATACTTTATACATATTTTATATTAAAGGGATTCCACTGAGGCCTGGTAGTTACGAAAAAAATATTTTCTTGTTACCAAGGTATTTACTATCTACATTGTAGTGTATCAAACCATACTTTGTTAGAGCTGAGTATGTCCTCTATCGATTTTGGTAATTCGGTTTAAAATTGAAATGTATATGTTGAACAGGGAAACAATTTAAACGCTTTTCCGAGATCAACAAATATAGAATAAGTTAGAAATGAATTGCCAACCGACAAAAACATATTAAGACACCACACGATTATCTGTTATGCCCTACACACGTCGACAACAAGAAAAACAGGTTTTCGAAAAAAATATGTGTGTTACGACCAGACCTTAGTAGAGTCGCCTTAAAACCATAGAACTGCCATAATTATACTTTTAAACGTAGCTGCGGGTTAGATGCCGGACCTTAAGATTAACTAGCACCCACTCACATTTTGTCTCAATGTGGTATTGGGTTAAAAGATGGTTTAAATACTCGATATTTGTATTTTTTACATCCCAAATTGATATGCATGTCAATACCAACACTTTGTTATTAATGTACACGTGCATACCAAGCTTATAACTCTCTTCAAATATACCTCTATTTCATATCATTTCATATTTAATGTGCGAGCTATCGGTTACTCATTCACGAAAATGAGTAAAACATGATAGTGTGTATTGTTATATTAATCACTTCAACAGTCAACTCGCACATAATTAATCTCTATTCAATTAACAATAACCGACATATGTAATTCTGTATTACAGTATAATTCTTATACAATAATTAAAAATGTCATATGTATCACTTAATGTTACTTCAAACGGTGTGTTATTTTCCAAGTCCAAAACCAAGCTCGTTAAATGTGCATACTGTTAGGGGCGTTAGGCTCAAACAATACATGTCCGTGACCAGTACATGTCCGTGACCAATATATGTCCGTGAACAATACATGCCCGTGACCAATACATGTCCGTGACCAATATATGCCTGTGACCAATATATGTCCGTGACCAATATACATGTATGTCCTTGACCAATATATGTTTGTGACTAATACATGTCAACTTCTGTTTCCGACTGATTTTTGTTTAATTACAATATTTGTTTTAAACGTTAACAGTATTGCGGTTTCATCGTCAAAAATAACAACAGTTGTTTACTGAAGAAAGATTTATTTGCAAAACTGTAAAAACAACTTGTATTTGAAAAAAATAAACAAACATGAATTCCAAACATGAACATGTTTACAAGCATGAAAATGCGTAACAATACATTAAAAAGATTATTATACTATCTACTGACGTAGTCACGCTAACACGTTCAAATAACATCTCGCATAGAATAGCCGACACCTTTTTGCTAGTAATAACAACACAACACATGCATTGTTTGCAATAAGATGTATACTAGCATATTTAAAACAAAAATAGACAGGAACAAATATGTTATTATAAATATTGTGTTTAATACAATTTTTTATTTATTTTGTGCCAAGGTCGTTATTCCTATGTCATGTTAACTCTGGTTTTTGTTACCAGGTTGTGGTGCGGCCATGCAAAAATGGTCACATTAGAATAATTTGCTGAAAACAAGCTTAATATGCAACAATGATTATTTATGATTATACAAAATGCTACAGAAATAATAAAATGAAATAATGTAGTTCAAAATTCATATAATATTCACAAATATCGGTAAGTAAACGTGTGTTATCATGTTTGAAAAAGGCATACTTAATCTACATACAACACACGCATTAAACAGTAAGCGGCAATTCTATACATTTGCCCTATTGTCACAAGAAAGTATGCGCAGCATTGAAGCCTTTAAAGCTATTACTAATTGGTGAACTCTAGTTGAACTTTGCCATGAAATTCTAACAATTCAAATGGTTAGGCTCTGTAGTACTGATCATTTCTCCAAACATGTGTGAGGATTAGTAAATAATTTAAAGTTAGATAAAATGCAGTAGAAAGGTGAGTAAGTATTCACAATCAATATCTGTATACATAATCTATCCATCAAAACGGCCTGAGAGTCCACGCACAAGTACAGTGAGATCCTAATGCTCTTTGTGTCATTTCACAGCTTAGTGCATAATGACAGGATTCCTAATTAAATATAGATAAAGAACCCCCATGAGTAATAGCTTTAAGGGAATTATCTATTGGCTAACGACATGGTTCTACATAGAACTACAGTTATACGGGTGAAGGTGTCGGTCTCACGACGAACAAGAGCAGCAACACTATTTTACCATTCCAGTAACAAAGCATTGCGGATAGTTTGGTAAAACTATTTTGCAGTTACTATAATATGTTTGTTAATATTATGCAAAACAACATATTTAATACAAAAACTTTACAACACGAGTTTACGATTACACAAATCCTCAATGAAATCATGCTTAATATGTGTTTTAACAAATGTTTAAAACGAGTTATGTTTATAATTTATAAAACATGTTTATAAGCATTTTTTTAAAACAATGAAATACACTTTTAAAATATAGAGATATCGGTATCAGTACATATGACAATGATAAAGTAGCTTGACTACAATAAACACAATATTCTATGAGTGTAAATATTTGTCATGGAAATCAGTTGCTTTCACTCAGTTTCGAAACATACCCTTCCATAAATATGTCCGAAACCGCTTACGGTACTACTTTTAGAAAAGGCTTTTGCAATCTTATTTCGCACTGCAATTGTCAGCGGCTTAGTTAATTGTTAAGACACTGTGAACTTCAAAACGTGTGCTTTACATGGGCGTCGACGCATCGTTCAACATAATGCCAGCACTGACAGACACTTCTTTACCTACACTGGCACACACATCTTGTTCGAAAGTGCCAGGATTGTCAGATACGTTTTGTTCCGTAGTGCCAGTAATGGCATACACATCCTGTTTCATAGTGCGAGGATTGTCAGACATGTCTTGATCCGTAGTTCCAGCATTGTCAGACACATCTTGTTCCGTTGTGCCAGTAATGGCATACACATCTTGTTCCATAGTTCCAGCATTGTCAGACACATCTTGTTCCGTTGTGCCAGTAATGGCACACACATCTTGTTCCATTGTGCCAGGAGTGCCAACATTTACAGCATTTTCTTCTCCAACAGCGCAAAAATTAACAGAAACTTCTTCCTCTTCTACTGTGCAGACATTGACAGACACCGCTTCTTTTACAGTGAAACCATTGACAGGCACAACTTGTTCTGAAGTACCAGCATTAGTAGAAACAATTTGTTCTAAAGCAATGTTTTCAGGATTCTGATCTATTCTCGATGCCGCAAATCCAGGCCTTCTGCAAGTACATCGGATCTTATGCGCCACACACCTCAAGAATTGCTTTATGTCATCACGTGCACCTTTGCACACAATAAAGCAAATCACAGGGTTCATTAAACTGTTAAACAACTGCATGCTTCGACCCACATAATACAGGCCCGGGTAGTCTCCTGTATTTTTATTAAATCTAAATGAATCGTGGAGGATTATCGGAGTAAAGGCCATAACAAAAGACACTCCAGTAATGAGTGTTAGTTTGGTAAAAACACTGGCATAGTCCCTGGTGCCAGACACTGTGTTTCTTCTCATTCGGTTCCTGCACAGTGTAAACACAGTTGCTGCGTTGAAGACGACAATTACAAAGAACGGTACTAGCAATGTTAAAATCAGGAAACCGACAAAATGATCAACATTGTTATTCACTTCTTGATTATGAGCCATTAATTCGATATCTACTTTAGGAAACTTTGACATGGCTTGCAGCTGAGCCTTTCCTATCCAAACCTCAACATTATATAATGAGTGGTATTGTGTGAGTGGTTGCAAAAGAACAATCCCGAAAATCACAAACACAGATCGTCTCCTCATGGTTTGCGACTTGAAAACAAATGGCCACAGAATTGTGAATGAGCGTTCAACAGTTATAATTGCCGATATCCAGGTTGATAATTGAAGCGATGCTCGATATAAAAACGGATTCAATACGAGCAAGACGTCGATGAACACATCTTTTTGACCATATTTATACGAACGTTTATATGTATGATATGTATAGTAATGTGTCCAAAATCGGTCATGTCGTACCGCAAGAAGAAGAGTATCGGCGACAGCATTGGCGGCAAAGTACACAGCACAGCACACGACTTTAGACTTCGGACCGAACACCCAGACGAGGAATGCGACAACGTTAACCAATAGCCCAACACTTACAAGTATGTTGGAAATTGTATTACTAAATGACCCCAAACTTATCATGTTGATGTTTAATTTGTAATACACACAGACACGTGTAGCAGCTTCGCCATTCTCGTTATGTTAAAAACAGTTTAAACACAATTTGTTAGGTTTAACACTTGTTTCACGCCACGATTAAGGTTGCCCAAAATGTGTGATAAGCAGCCAAGTATTTTATATATACACTGACACGTGCTCTTTTACACAGGCTAGTTGACTATCAGTTATTACAATAATTTATAAAAACATTCCCATGTCACCAAAACTCCACTGAATAATGCCTTGGAAATAACACCAGTAATGACCCGTTATTAATAATGACATTTGTCGTTTATGTTAACGCGTGAAATAAAATGTCATTTTACTTAACAGAATGAACATTTCTTTTCATTAATGAGCGTAGTCAATGAATTACGCACCCAACGCACTTATCTGTTTTATAACACGGGTTCTGTGTTAACAATTAACTATTCGTGAAAAGCAATATGCAATGTATGTGAATTATCACAAGTGTTTCTAACATGTTTGCATAAATTTACATTAGTGGATTCTTGTGTGCCTATATTATTATTTTAATAATAATTCTTTTTTATCTCAATTCACCTCACGATCGCTGGAAATACTCATGATATGGCTTTAACCAACGTCCAATTGTCTCTAAATAAATGTGTGTTTAATACCAATTCATGTAGCACCTACAAAATGTAAGGAAACAATGTGTATAGAGGCGATATAAAGTGTTCCTAAAATTTAGGCCAAACACAACCTTAAATACCATTTAGCTAACCAAATAAAAATATAAAGTTAGGGGCAGGTGTTAATTTGTCTTTTTTCAGTTAAGAATACATACTGTGGGCCTGATATTAAAACACCCCCATACATATTTTAGACCTAAAACAGTAGGTTTGTTGTCATTTTGTCTTGTAAACCTTTTCATTTTTAGGCCTGATTATAAGGCCGTATACAAGCAAAAAGGGTGCCCGGTATGTATTTGAATTTGCCAATGTGTCTGTAAACTGTTTCAATCAAAGAGAATTAAGTATGGTTATGGAAATATCAAATGAACCCTAATCTACAAAAATTGTATTAATTGCCATATTCCCAAGCTTATTGAGATCTAAAACATTCTAGCAATTTAGCGCTACACATAACCATCCACTTTGAACAGTATTGTCGATTGCAACAATTTTCATCAATTTGGAAGCTGATCGAGTTAATACAACATGTTATTTCTGCCAAATTCGACACAT
>Ga0224511_10004136_pt1 | contig 10833 bp, 4 predicted proteins | sample SF_May12_sed_USG_2_FD_169988 | JGI IMG/M metagenome (GOLD analysis project Ga0224511, IMG submission 169988) | Sediment microbial communities from San Francisco Bay, California, United States - SF_May12_sed_USGS_8_1 | ecosystem: Environmental > Aquatic > Marine > Sediment | place: USA... | reverse complement strand
GTAGTTGGGGCGCGTGCAGCCCCAGAAGATGTTGAAGCAGTTGTAGTCAGTGGCAACCACATGTCCCTTGCCTGACAGAACATCGCCTGTAGCAGGAGAGTAACATGACACAGTAAGTAAACATATTGGTTGATATACATTGTACATGTAGATTTCTGTAAGGTTGCAAAATTGACTTTTCTGACATTGATTAATTCAAATTGTAACTGGCATTTTAGTTTAATGTACACTTGTACAACAAAACACAATTTTATGGCGTTGTTATAGTCTTTACACTAAATAAAGTTATTATAAGAGAAAAAATAATAACCAATACGTCTTTCAAAATTAACCTATTTATGAAAAAGAAGTACAGTAAACTCCGCTTATAAAGGCTCCTTTATGCCCATAATGACCTTTATATTATCACAACAATTTTGACAAATGAAGGCTAATACAGATCAACACAATACACTTTAAAACACTATGGCTACGGTATTTAAGCGAAACTAAAGTTTCTGTCATTTAGTGTCCAACTTGAAAGCAGAAAGGAAAGAAAACGTAAAGCGTTAAGTCTTGAACCGAAATAATAAATGAGGTCGAAAAAATCGGCAAATCAATAATCGAAAAAGCTTAACATTATGGAATTCCAAAACGTCAGGAATTTGAAATAAAAAGGAAAAAACATAAATAAAGACCGTTTTACACTACATTTGATGTAAACAACAAATTTTTGCAGTTCATCAGCTTGCAATAATATCGGACAACACAATGCTCGAAAACGTTCCTTACAAAGGTTAGTTCGTTATATAACCTTCGCTAACAAAGAACCAGTTCGCTATACGTTTATAATGAACTCCGGATATAAGGAACTATTTCTCATGGTCCCGAGGAGTTCGTTATAAGCGGAGTTTACTGTATTCAACTGCATGTAACAGATGTCAAAAATCATTATGTGCGGTTTTTTATTTTACTCAGAGCACTGCTACATGTTCGTCTTTTGTAAAGGATGTTTTATAAATTCAATACGTGGAAATGTGTGTATAGTTCAGGTTATTAATTAGAACACAGAATAGTGATGCATCCAATATTGTATTACAAAAAAAACAACATAAAATTGAACTGTAAATCGCACTAGTTAGTATAAACGCACAAGATTGTACAAACGTAGTTCTTTTTAATCATTAAAACGCGTTCTATAAGTAACTGGCAATTATTTGGCTATCATTTGGATAATTATTGAAGATCAAAGATTAAATGCACATGTATCCGCACCTGAATGTAGCGTACTTACATACCGTTTCATCCTAGTAGCAATACATCTCAAAATGATAATAAATGTAAATCTAGTATGTGTTGCGTTCAATCACAAGTTTGATTGAACGGAGGACAATTCTACAGCACGAAATGGTTTGTTCAATGTTCACCTACCAATAGGGTCTGTGATCTTGTACACGCCTGGGATCTTCGTCTTCACCATATGCTCCGTCTCGAATATGCACTGTGAGTGCATCCTGGCAACCAAACACGTGTGCGTTAGAAGTTAACAGAGTTTCACGATGCTAGGCCTGTATCTTTATATCATTATAATAGGTCACAAAGTATACTAAATAAATTAACATTGGAAAAGAAGTAGCAAACATTTGCGACAAATAATGTGTTTTAGACAAAAAAGTAGAAACACAACAACAACAAAACAAACATTTAAACATAAAACCCTTGCGGGAGCCGGGAATTGGGGCAATGGGTCGAAACGTAAATAAACAAAGTCGAATTTGCGGGCCACACATTTTCAACAAAATAAAAGTTCATTTTTTTCTGTAATATTTTTAAATGCATGGATAACTATATTTGGCAGTTTCTCATATTTACGAGAGTAGGTTCCACTGCTTAAATATGGTTAAAGTGTAAGATGTAAACCATTCTGACCTAAAAGATACAGGCATAGCATATTTAAACAAGAAAGGCTACTATGGACAGTTCCCCAACTGTCAATCATGATCTTTGATAACAGCACATGGCCAATGTCAATACAGTGTAAAAAGGCTAATTTATATTTCAGAGAAAACAAATATCGCCGTAATATATCAACCGCGTTACATTTATATAAGGGCTAGGTTGATGTGACTATTAAATTACTCGTTTTATGTGCGAAATTGTGATGCATTGGTTTTTAATGACACACATAAATCGTTAACATAGGATAAACTTCTATTTTACATTTTTTCAAGAAATGTTATGTTATTTGAATGGTGATAAACTATGTTATGTTATTTGAATGGTGATAAACTATGAAGAAGTGAAGTAAAACTTGCATTAGCAAAGTTCTGGAATCTCAATGAGTGTGGGTGTTTGGATTTGGCGGGAATAAAATAAACACATTTTAAGGATTACGAACTAAGAATAGCATTGTCAACTCGAAAATTGCAAACGTGTTCTGTAACCTAATTTAAAGAACAAAAACGTTTTTGATTATAGTTTTGTTTAGAGTTATCCTTGTAGAATGAGAAAAACAGTGTTATTTAAATAAACATGACTTTAAAAAATTGTAGAGGGAAGATTAATATCTTTACCTTCCCTAATTATGGAAAACATTCAAACTGTTTTAACTTGTTTTAAAACTGAAATAATAAAATATGGTAAGAAGTCGCCGGGGAGATTCATCTTAAAAAGTCATATTTGTATACACGTGTTAGGTTTATGGTTCTTCTGTATGACTGCGAATGTCTGTTTCATTCACAGTCGGTAAACCTTTATACAGTCAATTTATATACAGTGAAACTTGCTTGTACCGACCCCTGAATGTAACGACATTCGCGATGTACCGACACGACTGTTCGGTCCCGAGAATTCTCTTTATATATCAATTGTTTTAACCCCCTTGTAACAGAACCTGTCTGTTACGTATAATGACACACCTTGTTGGTACACCAAAACGTACATAATACATTTTCCCTTGGGCATATTAGCCACGTTTTGATTTTGTAGTTTTAAACATTCTCAGCATTTACGCTTGTCATTCTATTTTGAATATAAATGCAAGGGATAAATAATATTAAACTGATGAAAGGGAAAGCCCTCAGGTAGCATAGCCTGCACGAGAAAACAGCAGCCTAAAACAGAGACATGGCACCTACCGCCAGGACACGTGTCCGAGAATGAGGCCATCCTTGGTGGGTTTGTCGTTGTAGATGGACTGGTCGGTGAACTTGCTGGAACCTGACCACGTACAGGGGGCGAACCAGAACTGCTTGAACCAGCCACCTAGCCACTGCAACATTGAACCAGGTACATGTACATGACTGTTGTGGCGATAAATTAGGCGTCTGTCTACTTCAGTTGTAAAAGTAATTACACTACTTTTACATTGCATACAGTTATTAGTTGGGCATAAGTTCACTAAACATATAAAGGCAGTAACCAGAAGTGAACTGTGGATAATGAAAGTGAATCTAACCAATGATATGATTTAGCATCCCCGGGGGATCCAATGAAAAGGGCGGGGATGGTTAAGTCGGAATGCTATTAAGGGGAGGGAAGGCAGCTGGTTTCTATTTTAACAGGTATCGCGGGAGTTTTCCTTTTTCCGGAATTAAGATTATGATAATACCTTGGATACCAACAACTTATGTCTTATCTGAGTGAAAAATATTATAAAAACTTTAGGTCATCGGTCTTGTTTTGATTTTATCGTAATTACTATGATGTATATCACGTGTTTTGCCTTAACTTAGTATTAAGCTGAATAAACATATTTAAAAAGAAAAACTCAACATATAATTGTCAGATCTTTATGTTTGTATACACTTATATCTGTTACTTGAAAACAGTGCAAAAATGTTAGCAATTTGATGAATTTGGGGGCAATTTAAATATTTTTATATCAACAGCTGGAGTGAGGGAAGCGCCTTTTTACAACTTTGTGACAGAAAATGATCTGGAGTTAAGATTTAAGCGAAACTTTTCCAAATGTGTAAAGCACATAAAATACCTTGGGGTCATCGCGCTTTAAACAGAGAAATTGTTAAAATTAGAATCCACCTGTTGAGGCAGATTTAAATTGTATGTGGATGAAGCTAAGCTATTGCCTCAAAACACAAACAGTATATTTTTCAAATTGTAGAAAATAATTGTTCTTTATTATTTTGGTCTTCTGACCCGAGATCCAAAAATATAAAATGCTAAACCACTGGGACGGGTCCAATCTCAGGTATCGGGTGCCGGGTTTTAGTAACCACAGTGTTGTTTTTACATCACATTTAGGCGGTGGATCGTATAAAATCACCCCGGAAAAATAATCTCCCGCGATACCCTTTTAATAAAAAATCAGATGTATAAACATAAAGGTTGAAACCTAATGTTAATTGTAATAATTGCAATTAAAAACTACTTCAGCATTGTAATAATTGCAATTAAAAACTACTTCAGCATATTAAATAACAATGTATACATACAAATATTGACAATAAAATACTAGTGCAGAAGTAGTACCACCTTAACAATAGACATTGAGTTCATGTTTTATTTATTGGTAATATACCTATTATGAAACGACACGGAAGCCCGACAGACAGTACATATTAGTTTCATTAAGTGAACGGAAAAAACACATATCATGAAATTTTGTTGGTACATAACAGCTGCTTCGCGCGATGATGCCAATTTGGAGAATTGTTTTAGACAATTCATTGTTTGAACGAAATGTACTGACTACACACAAAGTATAAAATATTTGACTACGGCATATATTATTTATTAAAAGATACCGTGCATTTGTTGTGTTTGCTGATTTTTAAAAAAAATACTACCCTGTCAAAATCGCTGTTTATAACCCTTGACCAGTTCTGATTAGATAGTGTCCTTAATGACCAGCGTTGAAATACATTATAATCGTCCTTGCCGGGACAAAAACCTCGTAACTTTACTATTGGCTCGAAAACGTTCATCCCAATATAAGAATCAAATATCCTTTCAGCCTTCACTCTAAAAAAATCGTAGAATCTAAATAGAAGTTAGTTTAAAAAGCATTGTTGAGAAGTCAAAACCACGTATAACATTATGCTATGGTCACAAATCATCTACGGGCACCATACGGCGTCTATTTCGCTAAAAATCGTACGATTCTACGGCGCCCGTACGGCGCCCGGCCGGCGGCAGGAAGAATCGTACGATTTTTTATCAGTTTTTAGACATCGTACGGTGCCCGGTGAAGTTTAGGTACTACTTAAAATTCCACGATGCCCGCACGGCGTTTGGTACGATCACTGAGGGTAAAATTACTTTGGCCGGGCGCCGTACGGCATCGAACGATGTCTGTCTAGCGCCAGGAACTCTCTAAACAAATCGACCGATGCCCGTCCAGGCACCGGACGATGCCCGTCCGGGCACCGGCCGATGTTTTATGAGTCGAACTGCCACCGATGAGAAGCAACGTGTTTTTGCTGAAGTACATATATCTTTTACATACTTCGCTTCTGAAGACCAAAAACATAAATACAAAACTATATAATATATATTATTTCCTTTGAGCAGTTGAGAATAATTAACATGCAGCCAAAAAGTGCTATTGAAATATTTGCAGTCTTGAGCAAGTGTGGTTTTCTTCTCCATCACTGCCAGAGTCAGCCTCAATTTTTCTTATTTTAACAACCTGTTTCTTTGGAGAAATGGTGGTGAATTTTGATATAAATTATTTATCATTGCACGTGAAAATTCGTGTAAAATCGGCCGAGCACCGTACGGTGTCCGGCGGATCCCCAACAACGCCGTCCGGGCACCGTTCGACATCGTACGGTGCCCGTCCGGGCATCGGCCGATGTTATCATATACAGACGCCGGCCGGCGCCCGTACGATATGTGATCACGCAAGAAAAACATGTTTAAAATCGTCCGGTGCCCGAGCGATTATAAAATTCGCCGGTGATGTGCAAATTGCTGAAATCGTACGATGTCAGTTTTTATATTGTGACCATAGCATTATATACGATAGCATTATATACGATATTTTAAAAGGCAAGAAATTCAATTTTCCGTTTTTTACTATTCATCCAGAAAATATGACTATTATTTTGAATACGTAGAGAGAGACCCTTTTTCTATTAAAACGATAACCTTTGTGTACCAAGAGTATTAATATTATTGTTGTTTTAAAATCACATTGTGCATAATCTCATATTTGGGACATTATTTTTGTTTTTGCGTCAAACATCGTATATTCCGATTTCACATGAATCTAACTGATGTCCTTAAAAGTACCATACCATTTTTTTCATTAGCAACATCTTTGACGAGATTCGGAAAATGATGACTAAAAATCAACAAATAAAAATATACAGTATTTTGTTTCTCATTCATTGCGGAAATGTAGCACAGTTTGTATAACGCTCACCTTTGCGGCCATGGTTTGATCCCCAGTTCGGACAAATATTGTATATGTATTCTGTATTTATATGACAAAAAATGAAAATTATTGTTAATTTTTATAATAAACTTAATATAATTTTTTCAAGACATCGTTATTCTTAGTTCAATTATCGGACACAAAATTAACTATGAAAACTACATCAAATAAAGGTTACGCTGTTGTTAGACGATCAAACCGATTTGCGGATAACATATAACTTTTTATGAGAGAAATAATACATTAAAAATGCTATGCCTGTATCTTTTAGGTCAGAATTGTTAACATCTTACAGTTTAACCATAATTAAGTAATGAAACCTTCCCCCGTATATCTGAGAAACTGCCAAATAAAGTTATTCATGCATGTAAAAATAGTACAGAAAAAATGATTTTTTTGAAAATGTGTGTCCTGCAAATTCGGCTTTGTTTATTTAGGATTCCATCCATTTCGTCGAAACAGTTAGATAGGTTGACTACAATCGATTTTCTCAGTTGACTCTGTGGTGCAGAGGTAACGCATCCGCATTGGGTGTGAGAGGTCCCGGGTTCAATTTCCAGCTCCGACAATAGTTGTAATGTTTGATTTTTGTTGTTGTTGCTGCTGTTTTGTTTTTACTTTTATGTCCAAAACACACTATTTCTCACAAACTTTTACAATTCCTTTTGTAACGTTAATTTATTAAGTATACTTAAGATATTGCGCGGTTTGTGACCGGTTTAAGGGTATAAAGATACAGACCTAGCAACTCTAAACTAATTTGCTAGCTTAAATTAGAGACATTATTTTTTAATTCATTGGTCTGTTAATTCGTTTAAGTTCAAATTTCAGCAAATGTCCTTAAATTAGTTTGATCAATAACAATTGCATACATCACTTATTGGAATGCGGCACATTACGTAACAACTTTTTTGTAAGTTTAAAAACATCGTTTACATTAGTTTGCAACTAATGAGACGAAGTGTGACTATTTCGTGTAGAATTAATCAATATGTACCTTAACTTACAAAGAAGCATGTTCAATCAACTACTATTTGGCCTGACTGTTTTGTCCTGAATCATGACCATAGCATGGCTTAAGGTGCAGTCACACTACAGCGTATGACATAACGTATGGGTAGCGTATGAAAAATACGGAAACATCTACTTATACGCACACCTGTTGAGTGTTTGAATCTGAGCGTTTATCACCGTTTGCGTAAAGTATACAAGCTATGAGTTACGTATGCATAAGGTATGCGAGTGTATGATGAGCATACGAGTAACGTATTAGCTATACTCTCGCATACGCTGAAAAAGTTTGAACATGCTCGAAACAAACAATTAAGCCTCTGTGTATTACGATGTACACCTACGTATGCCAGCGTATGAGGAACGTACATGACATAATGCTTAGAGTACCCCTAACGTATATCTGCGTATGCGAGCGTATGATCATACGCTGGCATAAGCTTATGCCATACGCTGTAGTGTGACTGCACTTTTAGTACTTTTCACTGTGTGGGAAATGGTATCATAATACACATATACAGGTAGCAAAATCATTACGTAAGTTGTAATCAATTGTTTTGTAAATTGCATTATCATTCAATTATTTTAACAATATGTCATTGTTGACAAATGATAAAGCAACTTTGTATAGGGCGATGTATTTAAAACCAGAATATATGGTTGGTAAATGATCGTTTTAAATATAATTGACGCATGTGACAAAACATATAAGTTTAAAATAAGATTTAAAATTTATTGTGGTCTAATAATACGAAGTAAAAAAATAACATTGCCTAAAAATGAGATTACCTGAGTGTTTGATCATAGACGGAAACTGAATTACCTTAATTTTCGCACAGAATTTTCATTGTCAATGTTCAAAAATCTTACCTAAAATATAAACTTTTCTTTCTAGTCGATTTATTTTATTATAAGTGAATATTTTTCTATGCTGACGATCAGAATGGGCATTGTGGGTTTAATTGACAAATGTGTACTTGTGGGTTGAAATGACAAATGTGAATGTGTGTGTATTAATGTCAAATGTGTACTTATGGGTATTATTGACAAATGTGTACATATGGGTATAATTGACAAATGTGTACTTATAGGTATTAATGACAAATGTGTACTTATGGGTATCAATGACAAATGTGTACTTATGGGTATTATTGACAAATGTGTACTTATGGGTATAATTGACAAATGTGTACTTATAGGTATTAATGACAAATGTGTACTTATGGGTATCAATGACAAATGTGTACTTATGGGTATCAATGACAAATGTGTACTTATGGGTATTATTAACAAATGTGTACTTATGGGTATTAATGACAAATGTGTACTTATGGGTATCAATGACAAATGTGTACTTATAGGTATTAATGACAAATGTGTACTTATGGGTATCAATGACAAATGTGTACTTATGGGTATCAATGACAAATGTGTATTTATGGGTATTAATGACAAAAGTTGACTTGTTGGTTTTAATGACAAAAGTTGACTTGTTGGTGTTTGCACTTTTATCTATACATATAGAAACAGATCCGTTAGCCCAGTTGCCACGCTCACCATGGTTACATTAATGCATGGTCCGATTGGCGGTTAGAAAGAGTTGCGCACAGATAACGCATACCATGAGAGTTGATTGCATTGCGTTAGTCACAATTGTTTTTGCGAAACATATTTTTATCCGTCGGCCAACTACCGCAAACGTCATCTTCTGTATAATAGGCACTTTGTTTAGTTTTCGAGACTTTTTAGGTGCACCAAATATTGAATACGGTTGACATGCGCAATTCATTCTCAATATATCCGCATACGTGTACACATGAAACACATGAATATGGGACACGGATTTCCGATTTCCGAGACAGGTTGCGTGCTATAAGGTGACGATTTTCCGTGCATTACTTTTGTACGAAAATGCATTTATTTTGCTGAGTTCTGGCCGTAAACAGTCAAGCTAGTTTTATAATAGCTAAACATGTAATTTTACAGCATCCCAAATAGACGACAGTGGTCAATTTTAATTATATATAATATAAATAAACGAAAGTTTCTTAACTTTCGAATGTAGAAAATTCCCGTCGTCAAATGCAATGACCTTGAATCCGGATAAAGTGTATATCGAAATCATTTCAACTTTCTTCGATAAACACAACTTACGTTTTCAATATCGATGTGTTTTGAATACATAACAATAAAACACTTTCTGAAGAAAAATAAATCTTGCCGATTTTCTTGTTTGGTACGAACTTCAATAGGTACGCGTATTCATCCATCGTGTCATGCAGATTATCCTGTGTTTAAACGTAAAGCGGATTGCTCAATCGATTTGTTTTACCTGTCATTGAGACTGTCACGAACACTTGATTAAATATCCGAAATTTATGAAAACATATGGCTTCGAACTTCAAACGCTTTTTATTTCAGTAAACACAATGTCAAATAGCCGTGACGTCGCGATGTTGTTAAATGTAATATCGATACGCTCTGGTGTTACTATTAAGAAATAAGTCAACTGTTTGTTAATTGTTTTATGCACTATATAATTAAATTAAATTCAATTAAATTAAATATGCAAGAAAAGTATATAACAGGTTTCTGGTATGTATAGGAGAATCCAAAGCAAGCCTCGTCACCGCCTACGCCCTTGGGATGGACTTTCCCATACTTACCAGGAACATATAAAAGATACCTATTGTCTTTTATTGTCTTTCATGCATTTTTACCGCACAAATATTGAAAATCAGGGAATATTAATTGATTATGTATTAAAAACTTACTGCATTTGGATGATCACACGGGTGTGATATAGTGGAAAATCAGTCAAACAAACAAACAAACAAAGACAAGAGAAGAAAACAGAAACAAACAAAATTACACAGAAAAAAAAGAAAAAAAGAAGCAAACAAACAAAACAAGCCAATATCGTATAAATAGATGAATTTGACGGAAAGCAAATTATTAAGATAGAACAACTAAACTCATACCGGGATTTCATTGAAATTCGCCATCACTGGAGGACGAATCCTCAAGGTGTTCTTCAGGTCGGTTGCCATGGCCACCCCCACGATGCCAACCAGCACGAACACACTCGCTTTCCTGGTGCACGTGAGGTTTGTGGTTAAAATGGGGCATTTTCTAGCTTCATGTATAATGCATATAAATAACAGATAACAGAAACATGTAACAACAAGACGTGATTCATCGAAGGTTCAATAATTGTTCACAACACACGATTGAGTTTGGTTTAAACGTATTTTATTGAACAAAAAACACATTGTTAACACAAATTTACAAACATTTCAAGCAGTGGATAAGAACAAAAGATGATGATCTTATAAAGTTCTTCTCCAGATATATACAAGTATAACTTTAGTGGTGAGCTAACTAATGTACAAATATATTATGATAATAAAATAGGTTTCCTCGTAGTGTAAAGTATGTAATAA
>Ga0224511_10004135_pt1 | contig 10835 bp, 7 predicted proteins | sample SF_May12_sed_USG_2_FD_169988 | JGI IMG/M metagenome (GOLD analysis project Ga0224511, IMG submission 169988) | Sediment microbial communities from San Francisco Bay, California, United States - SF_May12_sed_USGS_8_1 | ecosystem: Environmental > Aquatic > Marine > Sediment | place: USA... | reverse complement strand
CTCAACCCAACCTCAACCTAACCTAACCTAACCTAACCTAACCCAACCTAACCCAACCTAAGCTCAATGAATGCACTGTTAACTAAATCAGAGTGGTATGTCTGTCAGGGCTACACAGAGAGACACCACCCCCGCCAAGATGTCATCATAAAATGGAAGCAATGAACTTTGAAGATATCTCACCCGTCCTGAGAAGTTATGACAACCAGCACAGGAAACTTTATATCAGAAATAAGTTCATCACAAAAAAAAAGGTCGGCCTCCTTAATCATGACCATGAATATTCGCTGTTTAATCTTAGGAACTAGCATTCTCCTAGAACAAACAGAAGCTTACAATGAAAGCTATATGATGGGCGGCTAAGGTTATTGTATAGTTAACTGCTATGGTGGAGCTACCGGGTTGGATACATGTTTCACCACAGTTCAGAGTTTAGCATGAAGCATCATAACTGGGTCAGTATAAGGAAGCTTGTTTTGTTTTGAGCTAATTTGGATTACAGCGAGGAGCTCATGCTCAGAACGGGAACCGCCGTGACCAGGATTTGAACCTAGGTTTTTCCAGTTGCGAGCCCAGCGATCTAGCACTAAGCTGTTTAGTTATATTATAAATAGCTTACTAGGCATTATCTAATCGGCCCTGTTTGATGCTGTTTTTCTCGCTATGAATGATATGCAGAATACTATGAGCAGCGAAACTGAAATCATTTCTATCAAATAACAAGTCTTGTATTGTATCTCTTTGAAAACTCCGTGTATTGGAAATAATACATTACAAAATGAGATGCCAGCAGTGACATTTTTATTGAAATCTTCCTTGTCATCACCTATTTATTTTGATGGTCCACATCTGTCAACCCACTCATGCAGCCTACTGTTGTTGCCACTTGATTGCCAGGTTGACCTAGTTTTGTTTTCATTCTTTAATCTTCCAACAATAATCTTCAGGTGTTCCGCGACTTCTTGTTTGTAATGTTCTGCGGTTTACCAAATATTTTTATAGTCTTTGCCAACACCGTATCAAATAAGACCCTCGTGTTTGTTGCATGTAAGGCATAACCATGAGCCAATGGCTGATTTCAGCCGGGTCCATGGTTTGCCCCATAGAGAAAGAGTACGCCATGGGTGAGCCACTTTATTTAACAATGCGATCCGAATCCGACTAGGGAGAACTCCGACAGTCAAGCGCAGACATGGAATTGAACCCTGGTGTCCTGCAGACCTGGCTAGGGTCACCCACGCGGTCCAAAGGCAAATGCTAACTTGTATACATGTATATTTATGATACCTAATAGGGTCCTAGTAATCTGATAGTTGGGTGGAATTTCTATCATATTACCGCAAAAATCCCAAGCTGATATTCTACCAGTTTCAGCCATAATTTTTCTGTTCCAGCTCTTCAAATAGTACCACACCCTAGATGCATTACAAACCCATTGATAACCGATGCGACAGTTGTCCCGATAGAGGTCTGTTCAGCATTCGTTTTGCTGATGTTTACATCCATTCAGACATGCACTCATGATTATCCAAACAGCCTGAAGGCCCTTATACTGTGCTATAGGTTTAACATCCACTGTTGACATTGGCTGCTCTATCCATGCCAGACCTTCACCTAGTGAGAGGAATGTAATAGGGGAATCTCACAGACTGCAGTATTGGTACCGCCTCCTGTTCAATGTTTGAGTTTTATTGAAATGATATTGTCAATTCTTCTTGGTTTCTACTCAGGCGCATAGCTATCCTATTTACCAGTTCTTTTAGGTCCAACGAGTGTTTGGACTAGTATAGGAGCTAGGTGCTATGTACAAAACTCACACTTCTAGCGGGAACCCAGCGTGACCACAGCTTTAGCCCACCATCTTGGAAGTTTAAGCCAAGCGCTCAGCCACTGAACTATTCCCCACACACGAAATATTTTTCCATTTAGGTCTACCAACGGGTTTTGAGGCAAAAGCATTTACATCTACTCCCATTAGTCCTGAAGTGGGGCATACTTTTATTAGTTGGCAATACTGCGAATACTGCAACAACAAAAATAAATTTAACGCAAAATTGGTGATATCACACATTTTAACAATTTCTTTGGTTCAAATTAGATGGATTGTTTGGTTTACTTGGAATGTCATGGTAACTTTGCCTTAAAATGTCCTACAGTATAATTTAAGTATACAGCTGAGCCAAGAAAAAAGAGCGGGTGTATGGCGCTGTAAGTTCGTATTCCAATATAGATGTCAAAGCATGTGACATCCTTTCAAGTGTAAGATGAATAAACGATGGCACTACTGTAGGTAGCGCACTGGGCTTTGCACCGGGCTTCCTGGTTCAGTTCCCAGTTCGGGCAAAAGCTTTGTCCTTCTCAACACCATCACCAGGATGGCAACGTTAGATAGAGGGGTTCTACCCACAGAGTCCCATAGTTTCTCTATGGGGCACGCAGGTGCAACCAGAAAGTCTCCTAATGACTTTGTATAAGTAAATTTCCTCCCACGCCAAGTGGCGCATCAGAGCGGTGCCGATCCCCGTTTTTATGACCTTCGGCCATGCAGCTGCATATGCAGTAAATACCACAGCAGGGGGTCAGTCCACAGGTGGTACTACATGTACTTTTTCCCAAACCTACCCCTGTAATGCCGAGCGCCGGTAGGGAAGCAGCTGGTACCACGTAACCGAAAGTGGTTGTCGCGGCCAGGGATTGAACCCCGGCCTCCCGTATAGCAGACGGACGCTCTACCAGTTAGGCCATGCCAAGACTTTGTAGGCCAATCAAATTGAATAACTATTGAACTCTTGCACAACTTCTGACAGCTGTTTTGTGATCGCGAAACGAGATTACTTTTTAATTGAATTAATGGCAGCCGTCATTGCACCTATCCTTGCTCCTCACAGGAAGTGATGCGGCAGTATGACTCGCTGTTTATTGAGGATAACCTACGAAAAGAATATGAGAGAAGACAATCCCTGAGTGATCCAATCACTACGACTCAAAGTGACACATCAGCAGACGATATCAACTCGCACCAAGGTAAGAACAATGAAAAAATACTATGCAAGAGTCAGAAATCAATGAGGAAAGACTCAGTCTTCAATTACCAATCAGTCCATACATCGGACTGGGTATTTTACCAAGATGAGACAATTCCATGAAAATCAAATGCGTTATGGCACAACTCTCAAGGCGCTTTGAACTGTTATCTATAATCAGATGGCTTGGCTTTTCGGCTTGTGTCGGGGGTGGGGAGTGATGAGTATACTTTCCTTTCGTTAGGTCACATGGCAAATTACCATTTACATCGGGCTATAGATCGCCTATTATAGCCGCTCTCTTAGTGATATGTTGCATGAGGACTGATCACATGATGATCTGCAGTCTGCCCATAAGTATAATAGAATAGGCCTCTAAACAAATATTTATTATTATAAATAATAGATTGTGAATGCCTGTGCATTGTACCATTCTCGAGGTGTCTCCACCAATACTAACTACCTAATGGCATTATTATTGGTGAAAATCAAATGATTTTAATTCTGTGATATATCCCAATTCCAAATAAAAAGACAAAGCTTTGTAATTTCCTTGGCGATTTAAGTTACTAACCTCTAGACTGAAAATATTGTGTATATATAATATAGAGCATCACTCTGTAGGTTTTTATCGTATAGGTTCAGATGAGAAGGTGTCACTGGTAAGACAGAGACTGAAAGAGAGATCCACTCAATGTAAGAGGCTGTCTGTAATCCACGAGGAGACATGTTTGCCTAAAATCGGCTCAAAGAAAGCGAACTGTAATTTACCGGACTTATAGAAAGATAATGAGCCAACAGAATCAAACATCAGGGAATAAATTCTATTACCAAATATGGTAAAAGGAGTATTATGAAAATCTTCGCCTTATACTTTCGAGAAGCAAAGCAGTCTTTTTTTAGAATTTAGAAATAAGCAATATACTGTATTCCAACTAATGGATTGAAATACATTACAATGTAGTTTATTTGTAATGATACACCGTCAACAAATAATGAACTTGATGCAAACTGATCGTATTCCGCTACCAAACAATCACCAAGAAAAATTTGTGGTCCATCGAGGCTCACTACTTATAAGGCTGCACGCATGCAGTGACTTCACCAATGCATCATAATCGTTTCTGCGATGAAGGATTGTGGGAATTGATTGCAACAACTCATGTAGCGGCGACAGTTATGACGGCACATTCGCAGGAAATCATTTTATCATGACATCATTGTGGATGACTCAATGTACTCTCAGGTTCCTCAGTAGTAACTTTTGAGAATGGTCTAATGAACTGGCTGTATTTAAATTCTTTCTTCTTTTGCTCTCCATGACTTCATTCCTGCTGCTGAAGAGGTTGGCAGCAGCAGGAATGAAGTCATGGAGAGAGGCCGCCGTGGTGGCGCAGGATAGATGTGAATGGAAGAGTGCTGGCGAAGATGTGCTGAAGGCGCTATATGGCAAAAGCTGTTCAGCAAAATAAGTGAAGTGAAGTTCTTTTGCCCAGGTTTCTATGGTAATGCAGAACGAGACTAAAAAATAGAAGCCACGAAATGCTAGTTGTGTGTAATAGTGCATTAGCCAGGGATATATCGATATAGCCCGCTAAGCAATCAATGTATTTCACCAGACTTACGCTGCAATTCTGTTAGCCATCTCTCTATGGTTTTAGACTTACAGAATAGTAAAACAGGAAGTGACTTGCGTCCAGAGCCCCCCGCAGACTTAAAAGACCTATTACCTAATGCCACATGCTGTTCTTTCAGAGTGCTCCACCACCTATCACCCATGAGCCACAAAAACGTTTTAAACTTACCTTCCTTTTATTCTGGCTTGTTTGATGGTGTAGAAAAACTGCGGTTCGTTTGTGTTTGACAATTATAATTTGCCAAAAGTATGATACTAATTCATATAGTCATTGGCCATGATTTGATTCTCTCTCACGCAGCGTTTTATACATTCAGTATATAGAGTTAGGGAATGAGTCAGCACAGCTCAGTTGGTAAAAAGCCTGAATTTTTAATGTATAGATCACAGGTTCGAGCCTCACTGCCGGCGGAGTGTTTTTCTGGTATGGGCCTTTAGCAAGCCCCTCACTCCAAATTGTTAGCATGGCTTCGGAACACCACAATAAAAATAATGGGGGTCCCAACCAGTGGATAATTAGGGTCAAGACCTCTCCACAGTTGTAAAAGATCCACCACTTCCCTTTGATAAAAGTAGCTGAGTTTCGGCAAGTGATGTGTAGCCTGACTTAGATTGACTGATCCCAAACCTGGAGCATTGATACTGACCCACACGTGGTGCTCCGTGCTAAACCGTAACTGGTGAAAAACAAGTATCTAACCGGACAGGTTTGCCATACGCAAGAAGTATATAGAGTTGAAGGTGAGTGAGCAAAACTCTTACTGTCTCACTCGCGCTATTTCACTCACTGTGGAACACAGAGGCTTGATTACTGTAACACCTATGATCATTCCAATCTCTCATAGGCAGGATAACCGATCTGATCGCCGGTAGCCTTCTGCGGGAAAAACTCAGAAAAGACTCATGGAAAAGCAACTCCAAAATACTTGGCTAAACCACAAAAGTGTTCCATTAAAGAGTGAAAAGATTTTGTTTAATTGATCATTTGAATATGTTAGTGAGACATTTCCCAAGTAGAGTCACCGAGCCTGAGCACCTTCGCAGCAGAATACTAGAAGGACTTACATGGGCATTCACCACGCGTGTGTGGACAGGTCATATAAATTTCATCCGTCGGTCATTATTATGTATGCGTTCTTAATGGCTTTAAAGGCATAAATGCCTATTTAAAAAGCTCATTACATAACATAAGGATAAGATAAAAAGTGCGGTGATTAAAAGTACCCGGCAAAATGATAGAGAAAAAGGTCTTTGACTTGGTATTTACTATGAAAGCACCATGTAGCCATGAACTATGCGGACTCTTGGATGACTGTCCATGTGGCATGTAAACCATTGCAGGCATTTAGCTGGTTGAGAGCAGTGGGCTGAAATGGGAAGCAAACAATCCAATGCAAAATAATCAGAAACTTGATTTAAATGTGATGTGTGCATACAAGCAGAAAAATATTAACAATAAATTTGAACGCAAAGAGTTTTCATTTATATGCAGAGATTTATAAACACATACACCAATAACACCGTGTAACACTGATTATGTCACATACACACATACACCCACAACACTGTGTAACACTGATTATGCCATATATGCATATGTATATAAGTACACTGGATTTACAGCTAGTTTCCAGCTTGGTACTCACATTTGCAAATTCCTCCAACGTAAAGATTTTCATATGCGCGGGTACAAGTGCTTGGATCCAAGTTGTTGTTACCTTTACTGATTTCACCATTACAATCTAAGGCAGATGGATTGGAATAAGGGTCTGTCTCACTGTCAGTGATGTCTAACTCATCAATATCAATGGTGCTAATATTAAAGGGCGAGCGTGGCCAGGAAGGATCAGCCGAGATCTCAGCCCGGGTATTCCCTATATGCGATTACAATGTTATTACAATAATGGTGACACTCATTGTATGTTTATCGGTGTCGTCTCTCTGTACATACTTAACGAAATGTGAAGATAACTCTCGACAGACTAGGGCTGCTAGAAAATTTGGCTAGGAAAAACTACTGTTAACAGAAAGTAACAGAACTCCAAACCACATACGCACTGCAACATAATCTCCTCAACTTAGCTGAGGAATAAGCTGGTGTTGAGTGGTTGTTCGTGTGGATTTCCAGGTCAGGCATGCAATCAAGGAAAAGATGGTTCAGCTGTGTGGTGAGTAAACCTGGGTTGGGTAGCCTGAGCTGGTAGCTGGGTAAGGATGCAGAACGGAGCCTCAGCCAAGTTCACAAGGAGTCGGGTGACATTTGTGGATGCTACACAAGCTACCTGAACGAAAGTGGAAACTTCATCAGTGGACTCGTAATCTCATATTCAAACTTCTCCCACTGGCCGAACCAACCCTTGATTACATCAGTGACACTGATTAATTCTGCATGCCATGGTTGTGATTGACTCACATTCTCACCTGTAATGCAGAATGATCATTATAACTCTTGATCTAGAAATCAGGTTAGACCATGTTGTCTTGCATGGATATTATCATCAAACCAGAAGCATGGTGTTCATGTAGGCGAGTCCGTGGTTTTCCCCGGAGTGTTGGTACGCTAAGAGTCGGCCTTCTTTATTAAACATAGACATCCAAATCTGACTAATGGGAAGGCACAAAGCGATGTCATTCCGATTGGCAACAAGATTGACTCGTGTTTGGCTTCATGAGGTCATTTGCAGAGAAAGCCTTTGACCTGTATATTGGAAGTGGAATCTTTCGACGTGAACACAATCCGTGCTGTCATTTACCACCACCTGCTCGCCTCTGGAAAAATAAAGCAGACAGCGTCCACTTTCCGCCACTGGTGCGCCAGATGATCACGCCCACTCGTGTGAACATCCTACCATCCCACCACACTTAAGGATTGCTAACTGCTCACCTCCCCATTATTACTGATGCATGTATCTATACAATAGCTATTACAAAGGTCACTCTTTGCAGATACATGCAAACAGAGAACCAGGAGAGACGGATAATGCATCATAACACTGTGCTCTCGGTTAGCGCATATCTTCTAAAAAGAGTTATGGCAGAAACGTATGCTGTAAGCTAGCAAACGGATCGAAGGGGTTATGTTAGACCATAGTCCTTGGAGGGAAATCTGCCCCCCCCCACCCAATACTATGACCATCCATCACCTGGAATAAAAAAAGATTCATGGCTAAATCAGAAAGCACCTCAGCATCATGAACCTAGGATGATATTTTACCATTAGAATACTATGTCAGTTAAAGGTGCACCAATTGTAGTTCTGACTCATTCCTACTCAGGTTAATTAGAGATTTGAAAGTGCGATTCCTCTGCAACCAGCAGTCAGGATGGTATAGTACTATGGTACACCTATTTGTCACAATTATTTGAAAATTACTGCGATGTTATGTGTTTATAACTTCTTATGCATAAAAGCCAGGTATAGTGGGCTACAAAATCTTTTGCATAAGCAAAATTGAGTAAGAAATAACCCAGTCAGGGCCGCAGATAAACAGACACTCGAAACAATGAGTGGATTAGCTGTCAATGAATTATGACACACTGTGTATTGAGCAGGGGTATTTAAGGTCACCGTTATGTTAGATGACATATCCGGATGACTGCGTGCCGGGAAATCCTATTTTCTGCTCCTGGCAGACGGATGTGATGTACGTAGAAAGCATATGTGAAGCTATCTACATGCAAATAGCCATCTGGTGATTGACTCAGCTGTGACGGCAAGGTAACCCAGTTAGGTAAACAGTTTGTCATTCCAGCCCATCCATCAAATCCACTGAGTCAGTAAGCAGGTAAGTAGGAACTCTTCAGATGAACAAGTCAGGTGATGAGGCACCCATGGATCCTGTTTAGATTGGTGAGGTCAGTGAAAACAAGCGTCGTGCAGCTTCCTTTTTTTAAAGTGTATAAGACATTGCGTCGGATTCACCTTAGACAGTCGGTAAAAACACGGTGGGCGCGAGTCAAACTCTTTGTACTCTCCGGTGAAAAGTTGTTAAATACTTTCTCTGCGGTGATCCAAAGCCACACTAGTATTTTAGAGTGGGAAGCTTATCAAAGGCCTGTGCTAAGGAAAAGCCCCACCAGTAGTGAGACGCAAACCAGCAATTCTGAGATTGCAGATCTGCTTGTTTACCAACTAAGCTATCCCGAGCTCATGACCATAGAGAATGAATTCCGAAATATGGCCTGCAATCCACAAACCACAAACTGATGTTACTTGTTGAAAAAGCTGTGAAAAGCTAGATGATTTAGTGCAAAAATTTTGAACCCATAATTAATTTTGCACCCAGGATGTACAAAAATATGTCACGGCTTTTGAGAACATATGTCCACCACCAGTATGTGTAATTATGCATGTTGCATTTATATAGCCAACAGTATAGTGGTTTCACTAATAGACTTTTTACTGTACTCAATTTGTAATATTGCTTGCTTGGTGGTTGTTTGAAATTCATTGCGGTCAGTGATTAAAGTTTACTGGCTCGGCTGTTTTCTTGCACCGAGTTCCGTTTCTGTTCCTCTATGCATAAATTAACACAGATCTGTCCACTCCTAACTCCATGAGAGTAACAATATATCATTAATAGATACGGGCAACCTAGTACTGGACTATTCTTGGAAACATGGTCTATCACAAAAGGTTATGAGCAGGTCATTCTTAGGCTCAGTTGGCTTTAATCACAGACCGTTGCACCACTTGTGGTTAGCAAAATGTAACTCTTCCATACTAGTTACAGGAGATATCTGTGATGCCGCATCAAGGCACAGTTTGCATTCGTCTATACCCTCTTCCAGCCGAGTTAGCAGTGTTTTCGTCCCTCTTCCAGCCGAGTTAGCAGTGTTTTCGTCCCTCTTCCAGCCGAGTTAGCTAACTGCTAACTAGCTGAGCTAGCTGTTTTCGTGGCAGAAACGTACCATCACAAATTGGACACGAGTCAGACCCTGGCAGGAAATGGATTATTACTATCTGGCAGCTAAGGCTATTGCCTGGCTACACCTATAAGATAAACCTCTGATAGGTTACCAGGTAGCAGCTAGCCATCGTTAGTAGTTTCCTGTGATTGGCATTACTGCTGAATATTCCCAAAATAGCCGATTGTTAGTTTCGGAAAGGCAGGGGGTGCATCCGCACATAATTAGTCACAGAAATTTTATGTACGAAGTCCTCTCACCATTTAGTCCCTCTAATCTTTGAAGAAAACGCAGCACACCTCCTTACGATGATCACATTTTAGTTTCTGAATGTAAAAGAATGCATGTACCATTGATACAATACTCAATGCCAATAATATTATAGGATTTACAGGCTGGGGCTTATAATGAAAAGCAGTAAATTTAAAATAAATTTCGAGTCTTACGTATACACAGTTTATCATGCTTTTAAATGCAGCATTAAAGTCAGGATAAAACAGTTTTGTAACTTTTTATGTCAGAGTTTGCGGTGATAAATCTTTGGCTTATTGCTACCTAATCTATATTGCACGTATCCCAATCTCCCCCTCCACCCTGTAACGACAAAGATTATAGGGAATCTGATAGAAACAACAACATGACTGAGCGTCTGCATTGGTGTCACCATACCAAACATGTCTCATATACCTTTATAGAATTCAATTATTCAATTCAACATCGGCAGGCAACAGCCTGACAAATTGTGGCTACATCACTGCGGAACAAAACAGTCAAACAGTCATTCAGTACACCATGGTCAAGATGACTATAGTTAGCATCCCAATGCCACTGGACCAAGCGGTTACTGATGGCATGCACGAGGTGTGATGATGTTTTCTCTGCGAGTCAGAAAAGAAGTTTGGGTCATTCATTGTTTTCAGTTTTCTCGAACCCCGAATCTTTTTTGCAGGACTAGCTGGAAATCCAACTCTCCGTAATGCCATCCTTCTATTATCAGTCTGAGTTTGTTTACTAATGAAACCGTCTTAAATTTGCAATCACCGTATTCGAACTGGGAATGGAAGGATAGCATTGTAATCTTTATGGAATATTGGATTTCCAGCTAGTGATGGGATGCTTCAGGTAAGCAGAGTCATGTGGCTGTAAAGGGCTTTGCAGCTTGAAAAAATGCCAACATTCATTATGCAGCTATGTTTTGTTGTTTGAGCTAAAAATGTAAAGATTGAACAAAAAAGATTCACTGAGGAGACATGGTGGCAGGGGGATTA
>Ga0224511_10004134_pt1 | contig 10835 bp, 12 predicted proteins | sample SF_May12_sed_USG_2_FD_169988 | JGI IMG/M metagenome (GOLD analysis project Ga0224511, IMG submission 169988) | Sediment microbial communities from San Francisco Bay, California, United States - SF_May12_sed_USGS_8_1 | ecosystem: Environmental > Aquatic > Marine > Sediment | place: USA... | reverse complement strand
CACATTAAATGCTCAGTCAATTTGTCAGCTCGCCAGTTCAGGGATAACAGCACGATTAAATTGATTGAAGAACTCGACAAGGGTTGTGTCACTCTGTCTGATTGTATTGAAATGGAAATCACGGAAACCATGTTGGTGGAAAATGTTGAAATGGCTTCCTATATCATGGATAAACTGCATGCCTTTGGTATCAAGGTGTCGGTGGATGATTTTGGTACCGGCTATTCCTCTATGAGCTATCTTAAACGTTTCCCTCTGGATGCGCTCAAAATTGATCGCTCCTTTGTCAAAGATACACCCGGGGATCCCGATGATGTGGCTATTACACAGGCCATTATTGCGTTGGGCCATAGTTTGAATCTGCGTGTTATTGCTGAAGGCGTGGAAACAGAAGCACAATATGATTTTCTCAAGGAACAGGGATGTGATGAAATACAGGGATTCCTGATCAGTCGTGCCATGTCTGAAGAAAACTTCAAACAGTGGTTAATTGAACACCTTGAGAACGTGAAAAAGATTCAGAATGGATAAAGGAATTCTTGTACTTAGTACGACGTATCTGATTCCTGCTAAACCAGCTTAATCGCTTTCAGTTCCTTGACCACGTCTTCCAGTTCAAGTTCGTCTTCAAGATCACGGAAGTTCCAGAGATTTGAGTCCATCATCTGGCTGGGCTGGATATTGCCCATAGCACCTAGAATGTTTGACGGTATCTTGGGGTTTTCTTTTGCCAAATCCTTGATGAGTTGTTTGATGCGCGGACGGGTGAGGTTTTCCTGTGAGCCGCACAGGTTACACGGGATGATCGGGAATTGTTGCTGTTCAGCATATTCAGCAATGTCATCTTCCTGACAATAGGCGAGTGGCCGGATGATGATATGTTTTTTATTATCAGATAATAATTTCGGCGGCATGGATCGAATCACACCGCTGTATAAAATGGACATGAGTGTGCTTTGGATCAAGTCATCACGATGGTGTCCGAGAGCAACTTTAATGAAACCGTTTTGTTCTGCCCATGTATAGATATTACCGCGTCGCATGCGCGAGCACAGTGAGCAGTAGGCCTTGCCTTCGGGAACCTTGTCGATAACAACCGAGTAGGTATCACGTTTCAGGATGGTGTATGGGTATTTATGTTCATCCATCCATGCGCGCAGGTCACTGTCATCCCAGCCAGGCTGGCTTTGATCCAGAGTAAAAGAGAAGACATCAAAGCTGAAGTTGATACGTTGACGCATTTTGTGCAGAAGGTGGAGCAGGGTGAAGGAGTCTTTACCGCCAGATAGGCAAAGCATGACCTTTTCACCTTTGCGGATCATTTTGTAATCGGCAATGGCCTTGCCCATGTAGTGCAGGAGTTTCTTTTCTATCTTGTTTTGCGCCATGACTGCTTCACCTCTGAATCGGGCGCCTATTTTCGGCGATCCGGAGGGTAAATTCCAGCGGGTTTAGCGTAAGTGTTCGCGCAAATAGATGGCAAAAACGAGGATTAGCAGGGAAACCAGCCAAAAAATGATATAGGTAGCGGTGGACTGGCGTGCCTTGCGTTGTTCGAGCCAAGTGCGGGGTTTGACCCCTCTGGATAGAAAAACCAGTTTGGCGGCGAGGTTGAGACACACGATATTGACTGCGAGCAGGAGTCCGGCACCGGCGGCCTGACTGTAGTGTTCTGCGCCGAGTGTCAGTCCAAGTACGGCAGTGGGTGGGAGCAGGGCGATAGCAACCATGACACCAACCAATACACCAGAGAGTCCGGTCGTAATTGAAATCACGGCGGCTGCCCCCGAGGCCAGTGCGAGTACAACGGATTCCATGCCAACTTCAGTGCGCGAGATGACTTCGTGACTGTCGAAGGCATGTGGCCAGAGCATGCCGATGATGACAGACAGGCCCAGTGCGAGTCCCAGCCCGGACAATAATGTCTTGAGTGATCGCCATAACAGTTCGGCATCACCGAGAGAGGTGGAGAAGGCCAGCGCCAGATTGGGGCCGAGTAACGGGGCGATCACCATCGCGGCAATAACAACGGCGACATTGTCCTGCAATAGACCAATACTGACTACGATTGTGGAGAGTGTAACCAGAAGAAGATAGGTGCTATCAAGGCGCGCGTTTTGCTCGATTTCCTTGTAGAGTTCTTCACGTGTAACAGAGGCGGGAATGGTTTTTTTCTTTTCTTCCTCATGTTTCGGTTCACGCGCCAGTACCGCATCAACCGGGATCACCAGTACATGGGCATTTTCATTGGTCGCGATGATTTTTTGTAATGCATCCAGTACTTTCTGTCGTTTGTCATCGCTGACCAGCATGCGTACGACACAACGCTGAGTGTTGCTATCGAGATTAACCCAGCGATCATTTATTTCATGTTGCTCAGCAATACCAACCAGTGTATCGCTGTCACCGGCATCGGTAATGACTTCAATGATTTTCATGCAGAAGAGCTAGTTTTTGAGTTCAACCTTGGCAAGGATTGCTGCAACCATAAAGGCAACCCCGACATTAAACAAAGTCATTGCCTCAAAACCGGCCACATAATATTGTCCGATTGCACGTGCACCACCGGAAATCAGGCATACTGCGATACCCAGAATAGCCGCTATATTGCCGCTGATTTTAAGCAGATCATTCATTTCCCCTCTCCTTGTTAAAGTTTTTGTAAAGTTATATAAACATTAAACACTAAATGGAATCAACACTAAATTATGATCTATGCTGGATAACAACAGCAAATAGAGGCAGGTAGCATGGCAAAGATCACATTATCTGATGAGGAATGGAAAAAGAAGCTGACAGATGAGCAGTTCTCAGTGTGCCGCGAGAAAGGAACCGAACGGGCATTTACAGGTGAATATTATAATCACAAGGGTATGGGGCAGTATAAGTGCCGGTGCTGTGGTAACCCGTTATTCAGTTCAGATGAAAAATTTGATTCAGGCACTGGCTGGCCTAGTTTTACCGCTCCGGTGGAACCGAACAGTGTGATAACAATACAAGATCGCTCTCATGGCATGGTACGCACTGAAGTTGTTTGTAGTCAGTGTGATGCCCACCTTGGTCATGTTTTCAGTGATGGACCAGCACCGACACACCAGCGTTACTGTATTAATTCTGTTAGTTTGAAATTTGAGGATGATGCTCAGGAAAACTCATAATGTTTTTCAACATCTTCCAGAATCTCCCAGGTACATGACATCCCTTTCGGGAATTTAACAAGATCATTTTCACCAAACTCCACCGGTTGCCCTCCATCGGGGGTCACGATAACTTTGCCTGCCAGTAGATAACAGGTTTCATTCTGATCGTAAGTCCATTGAAATTTTGATGCTTCCTTGGTCCAGATAGGCCAGTTATAGACTCCCATGACCTCCAGTTTGGCCGGTGCGGGATTGTGCTCGACAGTGATTTCACTCATGTATTTTTTCTCCATTATTCAGCAGTTTCTATAACATATTGAATATTATATAATTTTGAACTAAAGATTAACATGTAATCAGGTGCGGTTAACAGATTACTGTCAGGATGTTAACAATACTAAATAAGACATGGAATTGACCGATATATATCTGTGTGGATGTAACATATTGATTATAAAACCAGAATAATGGATTCCAACCCGGTTAACTGGAAGGTTTCGGATAGACACAAGAATGAAAGTAGACCTGACTAAAAACAATAGTTTCATGAGCCAGCTGGAAAAGGATATGAAGGACAAGTCTGTCCTTGTAATCGAAGATATTCCGGAAGTGCGTGGCTCTATGCGTCAGATGATGACTTCATTTGGTGCCAAGGATATTCAGGAAGCACCGAATGGTGAAAGGGCACTCGAAAAAATGAGAGGCCATTCATTCGATGTTATTCTTTGTGATTACAATCTTGGTTCCGGTAAAGATGGTCAACAGGTACTGGAAGAAGCCAAGCTGGAAGAACTGATAACCTATTCGACCATTTTCATTATGGTCACGGCAGAAAATTATATGGGTATGGTCATGGGTGCGATTGAATTTATGCCCGATGATTACCTGTCCAAGCCATTTACCAAAGACACCATGAAAGGGCGTCTTCAGAAATTACTGGATAAAAAACGCCCGTTCAAGGAGCTGGCCCTGTTTGCAAAACAAAAAGATTATAAAACCGCAATTGCACTGGCCAACAAACTGATTCAGGAAAAGAAAAGCGTGATGGATGTATTGCGCATAAAAATGGAATTGTCGTTTCAGCTGGAAGCCTATGATGAAATCAAGGATTTTCTGGAAGAAGTACTTTCCGAATATAACGTACCATGGGCCAAGCTGGGGCTGGGCAAGGTTTTTTATTTCAAGGAAGATTATGTGCAGGCAGAGAAAATTTTCCGTGAATTAATCAGTGAGAATGCCAATTATATTCATGCTTATGACTGGCTTGCCAAAACCTGTCATGAAACCGGGCGCGCCAAGGAAGCACAGGAAGTGCTGACCAAGGGAACAGCTGTCTCTCCCAAATCGCTCAGTCGTCAAAAAAATCTGGGTGAGATCGCCATGGAGAACAAGGATATGGCGGTTGCTGCAAAATCATTCAAGGCGGCAGTGCAGTATGGCAAGGGATCAGCATTAAGAACACCGGATGAATTTACCGGTCTGGCAAAGGCATTAACCGCGACAGGGAATGAAGCCGATGCGATGAAAGTAATCAAGAATGTGAATGATGAATTCAGAAATAATAATGATGTGAAATATCAGACTGGTCTACTCAAGAGTGCCATTTACCGCAAGCAGGGATTACAGGAATCTGCCGAAGCAGCACTCAAGGAAGTAAAAGAGCTGGTAGAAATGATGGATGATGATAAGGCGGTTGATGCCACAATGGAACTGGCACAAGTGTGTATGGATATGGGATCCACTGAAGATGCCAAACAGTTACTGCAAATGGTTGTTCGAAACAACCATGAAGACGAGGGAACGCTGGGCAAGGTACAGGGCATGTTTGAAAAGGCCGGCATGGAAGATGAAGGCAAGGTACTGATTGCCTCCACACGTGAAGAAATGAACAAGCTGAATAACAAAGGCGTACAACTGGTCAAGGCTGGCAAGATTGATGAAGCGATTGGTCTGTTTGTGAAAGCGGCTGATGGTGCACCTGAGAACAAGACTATTAACCTGAACGCGGCTCAGGTACTGATTATGAAGGCCAAGAAAAACAAGAAGGACAATACACTTCTGGAAAAGGCCAGCGAATATCTTGAGAATGCCGGTCATAAAGACAGATTTGATGAGAAATATCTGGCACTTCTGGATGCCTATGATGAGCTGATACAGTCCAGGGTTGTATCAGGTGATGATGCAGCTTCCGGATAAGGACGCTACAGATCATGAAAGATTCTCAATCCGGTAATAGTCATTCACTGGATATCACAACACTCCTTGCTTCCTCAATCCATGATATCAAGAACAGTCTGAACATCCTGCTGGCCGATGTTGATGGTATCAGTGATTTACTTAATCCGGATGACAGTACACATCAAAAGGCCTTGCTGGGCCTGAAATCCACAACCAGACGTCTTAATAATGAATTAACGCAGTTACTGGTTTTGTACCGCATAAAAACCAATACGTATAAAACAAGTTCTGTATTTATGGATGTGTCCGGATTTATTGATGATAAACAGCGTGAATACAGGTCATTCCTTGAAGCTGATAATCTGGTATTGAAAACAGAGTGTGCTGACGGGCTTTACTGGAATTTTGATCCCATGCTTGTTACCAGTGCGATTAACAATGCGATTAACAATGCACAGCGGTTTGCAAAAACACAAATTATACTGTCTGCGACAGAAGTTGATGGCATGTTATGTATTCAGGTACAGGATGATGGCACGGGCTTTCCCGAAAAAATATTGCAAGGGGATATGAATAACGGTCCGGATTTAACCGCTGGCGGTACCGGTATTGGTATTTATTTCTGTCATGAGATTGCCAGCAGTCATTGCAAGGAAGATCAATGTGGCAAACTGGAAATGACCAATGATGGCCCTGATGGGGGGGCCACAATTCGTTTTTATTTTCCTTAAATTGAAAACCGTAGTTAGAGCGATCCCCAGCTGTCTTTTCTGGTAAACCTTAATTTTGGTATAAGAAAACCCAACAATATACCGGCAAGCAGTACACCTGCACCGATAATAAACCATTCCTGTTGTTCATTATCTTTTATTTTCTGGTATTGATTATTCACGATTTGTAATTCAGTGGTAATTTTACCCAGAGATTCCCTTAATTCCTTGTTCTCACGATCAAGCTCAATCGGGCGGGAAGCTGCTTTACTAATACTTGTAATCTCATTTTTCATTTCACTGCTGTTTTTGGTCAGCATCGCATTTTCTGATTTCAATTCCTTAATTTGTTGATTAAGCTGATTGACCTGAGCAGCAAGTCGGGATGATTTTTCCTGTTCACGGATAAGATTTTTTTCTGCGCCTTCCAGTTTTTGTTCAGCAACAGGTTCATCAATCAGATATTGGCTTAATACCCAGCCTTCAACCCCATTTTGAGTGCGTATCTGCGTATATTGACCATCTTCAGAAGTATCAAATACTTCAACGCGGGCACCACTTTCGATTTTGCGTACAATCTTGTTCTGGATGGAGGGGCCTGATCGAATTGTAATGATCAGCTTGTCACTCACATAGCGAATTTGTTCAGCAATGGCGGTAGAAGCAAGGAAGGTTAAAAGCAGGGCTGTCAGTATTTTTTTATTCATTTTTCTACAGTTTATTGTTCAGTAAATTATAGGTCATTTTCTGGAAATACAATCATGTGGTCGGCGGCAATTCGAATACCTACCTTCTCGCCAATGGCATGATCATGATGACTCGGGAACAGGGATAGGACTTTAATTCCCCTGTTAAGTTCCAGAGTATAGAGTATTTCGGCACCTTTGAAGGCTTTTTGAGTCACAGTACCGGATAATTTGCTATTTTCATCAGGCAAGATGTCATCCGGGCGTAACAGCAAATCCACTCGGGTGCCAACTGGCCATCCATAAGCACGATTTCCTTGTACCAGCCCGATTTCAGTTTCCACAGATTCCGGTGAGGAAAGTGAGCCTTTCAGAAATGCGCCCTGTCCAATAAAGTCGGCGACAAATCGGTTAGCCGGTTCATGATAGAGGTTATAGGCAGAATCCCATTGCTGTAATTTGCCGGCACTAATAACGCCGATAATATCACCGATGGCAAAGGCCTCATTTTGATCATGGGTCACCAGAATACCGGTAATACCTTGTTCTTTGAGAATATCCCTGACTTCATTGCTTAAATGCTCGCGCATTTCAATATCGAGATTGGAAAAGGGCTCATCCATAAGAATCATTTCAGGGCGTGGGGCAAGCGCACGCGCCAGTGCAACACGCTGTTGCTGACCACCTGATAATTCATGTGGGTAACGATGCCCCATATCAGCAAGTCCCACAGTTTTTAACATGGTATTTGCAATTTGTTGTCTGGATAAGCCTGACATATCGCGTAACCCGAAACCGATGTTGTCACTGATATCCATATGCGGAAACAGGGCATAGTCCTGAAACACCATGCCCAGTTTTCTTTTATCAGGTGCGATACTGAATCCAGGACGGGAAACTGTTTTCCCCTTCAGGATGATTTCACCCTTGCGTACCGGTTCAAACCCGGCAATTGCGCGTAATGCGGTTGTTTTGCCACAGCCGCTGGGACCAAGCAGACAGGCAATTTGTCCTTCCTTAATATTGAAAGACAGATCCTGAATGACCGGCCGGCCTTTATAATTACATTCGATATTTTTAACTTCGAGCAGTGTGTCCATTGCGTTTTTGGCAGATCCGGAAAAAAGCATCAGATCTTATTTTAGCAGGATTTCCAGTAGTGCCTTTTGAGCATGCAGGCGGTTTTCAGCCTCATCCCAGACAACGCTCTGTGTTCCATCAATAACATCGGCAGTCACTTCTTCCCCCCTGTGGGCAGGCAAGCAGTGCATAAAAATGGCATCAGATGCGGCAACACTCATGACTTCATTATTAACCTGATATTGCTTAAAGGCGGCTTCACGCTTTTTCTGTTCCTCTTCCTGTCCCATGCTTGCCCAGACATCAGTCACAATCAGGTCAGCATTTTTTGAAGCACTGATCGGATCAGAAATCATTTCAACATGGTCACCGGCATTCTTGACCAGCTCTGCTTCCGGTTCATAGCCTTTGGGTGTTGCAATGTTCAACTTGAAATCAAACTGACGTGCAGCATTGATGTAGGAATGACACATATTGTTGCCATCACCAATCCAGGTAACTGTCTTGCCGGCAATGTCTCCACGATGCTCATACCAGGTCTGCATATCGGCAAGTAACTGACAAGGATGAAAACGATCTGTCAGGGCATTGATAACAGGCACCGAAGAGTATTGTGCAAACAATTCAATTTTTTCATGTTCAAATGTGCGGATCATGATGGCATCAACCATGCGTGAAAGTACGCGTGCACTGTCCTCAATCGGTTCACCTCTGCCAAGCTGGGTATCTCTGGGCGAAAGGAAAAGTGCATTGCCGCCAAACTGGATCATGCCGGTTTCAAACGAGACACGGGTTCGGGTCGATGATTTTTCAAAAATCATACCGAGCACCCTGTTTTTCAACGGCTCAAAAATTTCCCTGTTCTTCTGCATTGTCTTTAACTCAACAGCACGCTTGATAAGCGTCTTGAGTTCATTGGGAGAAAAATCCATGAGAGTCAGGAAGTGGCGTACTGACATAATCAGATCCTTTTTTTAAAGGCCAACAGCTGACTGGCCGGAAAATTCGTTTACAAGTTCGACGACACCATTAACAATGGTATCTGCTTCCTGCTTGTTCAGAATCAGAGGAGGTAATAGACGAATGACTTTTTCAGCAGTTACATTGATTAATAATCCCTTGTCCAGAGCAGATTTGACCAGTTCGGTACAGGGGAAAGAAAGCTCAATACCTATCATTAGGCCTTTACCACGGATATCGGTGACTTGCGGATGTGAAGACAACGCCTTTTTAAAGGCATCCAGCATATAAGTCCCCATTTCCTGTGCCTGCTTGTCCAGTTTGTTTTTCTTTGCGGTTTCGATGACAGCAAGACCGGCACTGCAAGCTAACGGGTTACCGCCAAAGGTGGTACCGTGATTACCGGCTTGAAATACTTCAGCGGCCTTACCGCTCGCAAGACAGGCACCAATAGGTACACCATTACCGAGCGCCTTCGCCAAGGTCATCACATCAGGCAAAATTTTGTTATGTTGAAATGCAAACCACTGGCCGGTACGACAGATACCAGTCTGAATTTCATCCAGCATTAATAACCAGTTATTTTGATCACAAATATCACGTAACTGGTTTAAATAGTTTTCATCCGGGATATTGATACCGCCTTCACCCTGTATCGGTTCGACCAGAATAGCAACGACACTTGATTTATTTTTGGCAATATTTTTAACCGCAGTGACATCGTTGAAATCAACACGCACAAAACCCTGTACCAGTGGTTCAAAACCGGCATGTACTTTACGGTTACCCGTTGCTGTTAAAGTGGCCAGAGTGCGGCCATGAAAACTGCCTTTGGTAACAATAATGACAGGTTCATTAATACCTTTGCTGTGACCAAATTTGCGCGCGATTTTGATTGCCGCTTCGTTTGCTTCAGCACCGGAGTTGCAGAAAAAAACCTTGTCCATTCCGGACAGTGCGGTTAATTCATTACCCAACAGTTCCTGATTTTTGATGCCATAAAGATTGGAGGTGTGTACCAGTTTGCCAGCTTGCTCACAGACAGCCGAGGTAACGGCAGGATGCGCATGGCCAAGTCCGCACACAGCGATACCGCCAAGTGCATCCAGATACTTGTTGCCTTTTTCATCCCATAACCAGACACCTTCACCATGTTCGAAAGTGACGGGTAGCCTGCTGTATGTTGTCATTAATGAATCAGTCATGGTTAATCACGAAGTCATAAAAACAAAAAAGCAGCCACGTGGTCACGAGGCCGCCATCTACTAGTTGTATGATTTTAGTGACAAATATAGCGGGACGCAAATATTTGTCGGGAAATCAGGCTGAATAGTTCGCTGAGTTAAATAACAAAAAGCCCGACCGGGAACCAGTCGGGCTTTTTAGAGAGAAAAACATCTGTTTATCAACTAGTTAGAATGCAAAACCATGCATATGGCCGGTCATACATAACAACATCGGGATTGATAACAGTGTATTAGTGCGAGAAGCCATTAATGCTGTTTTCTTGGCAGAGGCAATCTGTTCCGGTGTTGCCTGCACAATACCCAGAATTTTCTTCTGATTTGGCCAAATCAGAACCCAGACATTAAACAGCATGATAGTACCGAGCCATGCGCCAATACCGATAGTTACCCAGCCATCGGAAAGGGTAAAGGCATTGATAAAACCGCCCTTGCCCAGACTTTCCAGTGCACCGGCACCGGTAAGCCAGGTTACTACGGCACCCCAACGGAACCACAAAAGGGCACGTGGAGCGACATATTTATTGATTGCAGCCGGTCCAGGACCACCACTATCAGCTTCTCCCAATGCCTGACCGACAGCAGGGACTTGTACGAAATTGAAGTAATAAAGCAGACCAATCCAGGTAATACCAGCCAGTGCATGAAACCAGACTTCCATATGCAGCAGATTGACTGATGAAGAACCCAGTACAAAGATAATAACAATAGCTAATACAAAACCTGAAATAATAGTTCCGAGTACGGAATTAAGAGGATTCATTTTTCTTGCTCCTGTCACAACACATTAAATTTACACAAAAGGTGAGTAATTCAGTAGGTTAACGTAAAATAATT
>Ga0224511_10004133_pt1 | contig 10836 bp, 1 predicted proteins | sample SF_May12_sed_USG_2_FD_169988 | JGI IMG/M metagenome (GOLD analysis project Ga0224511, IMG submission 169988) | Sediment microbial communities from San Francisco Bay, California, United States - SF_May12_sed_USGS_8_1 | ecosystem: Environmental > Aquatic > Marine > Sediment | place: USA... | reverse complement strand
ACGTTTCGGAATGAGTTTCTCAGTTGACAAACTGTGTCAATATTGGTTAAATTATGCATTTAATAATAATAAGGTGTTTATTTGACAATGTATTTAAATGAATCTGGCCAGTAATAAATCTTTAAACACAAGTTTTACGCTAACATTATATTTGTTGTTATAGGATGTTAAATAATTCAAGTAGTATTTGGTTTCAAAAGGAAAACATTAATGAACAGGTTGTGTTTGTAATGTATTTTATCAGAAGCATAATATAAATATCAAATGAAGCTTATATTGCCAGAATCTGGTAGATACTGGGTCATATTTTATAAGAGATCATGTGCATAATGTCCGTGAAATAAAACATAGTTACATAAAAATTAATTTAAAAAATGTTCAAAAACAAATCGCTGCAGGCAAATAAGACAGGACAAGGTTAAAGATCACTATGAAATGGTCAAATGCGCAACCTAGAGTCAACTTAAAAAGAAACACACAGAACTTGACCCCAACCCCTTTGGTACTTTCAATGATTTTAGTGTGGACCTTTTCTCACGTATTCGCCTGTCTTTCATTAGAACTTTTTTAATTTGAACTATCTTAGCTATTTTATCTATATGGCTATCCCATTTTTGATACACATTTTGAAAGGTAATTTTCATGAAGACATTTAACAATTAGTTAAATAAAATTGCATTAAATGTACAAACTGTTTGCATTTTTACAATAGAATAGTCACTAGAAGTACATGAGGACTTATATAAAACACAAGATTAATAACGCACAATTGTTCATACTGGCACGTCCAGGCTAATGATTAACAGTCCTCATCAATTGCCTGCGAGGGCGTTGATTGAGGCGTGCGTTGATGAAGATGTAGAGGACAAGACGGACGAGGTATCAGCGGGGATTGTTGAATTAAAGTTACTGATCTTTGCAGGCGCTGGGGATGAATGTCGACGTTTGCATAGTGTGCCATTTTCGCTTCCACTATATAGTTTCCTCAGATATTTGTTCCAGTAATGTTTTTATTAAAAAGTTTCAACAAACTAATATTTGATTCAACTAAAGAATTCACAATTAAACAACTGATCGAACCGTGCGTGAAGAAAGACAACATATGCACACATTCACACACATTTCTCGTGCAATTTGTGTCCCCATGGGAAGCTATATCACTATTTTTTTGTTTTCTTTGTTCTTTAGAACCAGTTTAATTGGTGTTTTTAAATTGAGTTCGGAATAATTGATTCCCTACATTATTTTGTATTTAATTACCGATCAGGACGCTGTACATTGTGTTTGTTTTTGCTTTCTATGGTCTCACAGGAAGGAATAAGGAACGGTTATTTTATTTATTTAAATTAATTCCCTGACAAAAAACATTGTAAAATAAATAAAATCAAACCACAACAAAACAACCATACTTTTTGTTTTTCATTTGCGACCAAACGAAAATGAAACAATCCGCACACAATGGACAGACAACGTTGTAAGGAATAGGTCACACATGTCCAAACATTTTCTATTTTTCGGGAGAATGACAAAAGTGGGACGTTCTAAGGAAGCATTGCTTGCATAGGGAAAAAGCGGCCTCGGTTTTAATGAAGCTATTCACCAATGGTAGAGAAAGATGCCCCATTACTGACCAGTAACTGGACAATATATTGTAGTCGATTAGTATTCAAATGAGTGCATTTAATACATGTTATGAAAACGTTAAAAATTGATAAATAATGTATTTTTTTCACGGAAACTCCGGATTTTATTTTCATTTTATATAACTTGGTATTATCAGTATTGTTAAGGAAATTAAATAACCACATCTTAACAAATATTGCTGTTATGAAAATAACAAATTGTCTTTTCTCCAAATGATTTCCAAGAAATAGAACGATTCAGATACTTATTTCGATTTTAGGATCTTGAAATAACCTAAACGTACCTTTTATTCTTATCACTGTTAGGTCGTTTATCTTATGTAAATATTACTATTTCCCCTACCGAGCACCGACACGGAATTATGTTGTTATTTATTCATGTTTAAAGCGACTTCTGAGCACAAAATTTTTGTGAAACTGTATCATTGATTTGGGAAGTTTTAGGAAACCGCATATAAACCTTATAAAAATGTTTTAATTAGACAATATGTAAAGAAAAACATGTGTCTATGTGTGTTTTATATTATTTGATTATTAATGCATTGATTGATTGATTGATTGATTGATTGATTGATTGATTGATTGATTGATTCTTTAGTTCTTTGATCCGTTGATTCATTCATTGATCTTTACTGTTTGGTGATTATTTCACCTTTTGTTTCTTACCTCTATAATTATGCTTTACGAAATGGCCACTAACGTCCATAGGCAATTGAGTTTGCTAAAAATGTTCAAGATACGCAGTGTTCTTTGAAAAAACTTTAAAAAAAGAATGTATTTTTGTAAATAATCTGCGTTCGAGAAATGTACTAGTAGATCAAGAAACCTAGATTACGACGTCGCGAAAATGTGATTACTGTCATCCCTGATGGACAGATCAGTAACAACTTCCGCTGTAAGAGAGTCAGACGCTATCTCAAATCCGAAATGCGGTCTTTTGTACAGCCTAGCATCGGCTTAAACTTTTGATTTTATTAACACGGTTTTTGGATATAATTTCGCCCTTTTTCGAAAACTTGATAATGTATTTAAACTAATTATGCATATTTGCATGTGAAATATCCGGCTTGTAATTTATCAGCTGACTTTGGTTTAAACGAATTGCCAAAAGATAGAGCGTATTTTTATTAACCACCTGTTTGATGCCCCTAAAAACCTGATTAAAAACCTAAATTACTGATAAGGATGCATAGTTTGCACGAAAAAAAACAGCAGCCTCGCTTTTAGTGAAATGGTTCAATAGAATTGACAAAATTATGCCTCTCCAGTGAACAAGCGCATGAGCAGATCTTTTTTTGTCAAAATCAATTACCAACTTTGATGCCAAAGGTCCAGAAAAATATAACAACACAATGATTTTGTATGGGGCGAAAGTTACATAAAAATTTAAGTGTTTGAAAATGCACTTTCACGACAAGACCGCTGGGGATTCCCGTAAAACGAGCAGGCAAACAATTTTATGTGTTAATGTCATATTACGTATGCATATATGAAATATAGTAAATGCACAGCAATTGATAATGTATTGCCACTTGTTTCTGGAATAAACAGATGTCATATATTTCCGTTTCAAACAAATTTCTTTATACGTAAATCACAATATCTGGAACAACTTTTTCTCTGAAATCAGGTTACATTCTTAATGTCCATCTCTCCAGAAAACTATCAAACCTTTATTTTGATATTGGCATGAAATCCTTAAATGTTTTCCGATGTGTTTAATATAAATGCCATTATAGGCGTACACGGACGTTTACACGCATTGAATGCCATATTGTAAAATCTTAAATGCATGGATATCTGAATAACATCATTAGTTACATGTAGCTATGAAACACATTATTACTTTACTTGGCATATTATTAATGTTCATTATACTTTATTTTACGTTTCCTTATATTGACAATAATTTTATGCGTATGTCTATATCCTGTTAAAATGTTTTTGTTAGCATGATGTGTTTTAGTATACTACATAAAGTAATGCTTGCATTATGAATAATGCAATTTTAATCCATTTTGTAACTACTATTTTCATACTAAAAATTTTCTACTTGCTGCTGCAGACAAATAACTGTGGTCACATACAATATCCTTGATAAATATAAATGGGGAAACCAAAACGATTCATCAAAAGTAATGCGGAAATCGTGTTTACTTCCAACATGTGTAGGTTCTTATAAGAAAAAAATAAACGAATAAAGTGTGACCGACTCGATGCGGAGCAAATGCATACATTATTTATTTTTCTAATACGTAAACTATAACAGACCTATAGTTCGCCGGTCAAGATAGGGTTGATTCATCAAAAACAATGACTTTCACCTGAGTAAACTACGCGAAAATACCTGCTCAGTCTGGTCAATTACTTGGAAGGTTGCAATTAAAGCCTACCATAATGTTTAACACACCAAATCAATTTCATTGTTTCGAAAACAGAAAATGACTATGAATATAAACATAAATTTGACTTATTAGACGAGAATTACATTTTATTGACAATGTTATTGGAAAGGTTCACACACTTTAGTCTTTGTAGCATCAATGGCGTCGGCATTGCGAAATACTTTTCATATCCAACCCGATTACATTATTTTTTTTTGAAAATCAATAATAAACTTTCAATTAAGAATTATAAGAGTGATTAAGGCATAAATGAAATCTATAAAAAAATCGACATTTTATAATGTAAGACGAAATATCTAAACAAAACAAATAGTTTTTGTCATTCAAAAGGTTCTTTCTTGTAAATTGCTCGAAAATGTTTGTGAACTTTTTATGAATATCATTTAAACAAAACAAGGGATTTCTTGTAAGTATCAATTCTGAGGACCTTAAATCGTTTAGAAACATAAGAATGTACTCCAAACTAGTTTTACTAATGTCTTTTTTTACAAATAGTTATGTATAGTAAGTTTATTTAGTTTTATTCTTTGAGACTGGATTCGCTGAATACCACGTAATATAATATAACAGTTTGTTTCCAATAATTATTTCAATTACTTTTCATGTTTCAAATAATTGTTGAAGAAGAGTTAACTTTATAAACTGAATAAATATTGTACATAAGATAAGTATTATCATTTTACTATAACAATAATTACATTTCCGCAATGTGTTGATAGCATGTCCGATTAAGTGACACGATGACATGAAATAAAAAAAACTATTCCTATTACATTTAAACGCTTTTATTCATCAACTATATACCTTTCATGAATCATTGTCGGAAATGATTGACGATTATTACCTATTCTGCGAATTTCTGACAAATTAAGGCTGTGATTGAATTGGATTCGAAGGAAATACTTTTCAGGAAATATTAAGTGTTATTTTCAGAATTAATTAATAAAGACAGATTTAAAACTATGAATATTTCTATGCAAGTTTTATGTTTTCAATAACAATCTCAATAAAAATAAAATGTACGCATTTATCTACACGTTCTGTGAAGATCAAATAATAAAATGTAATAAACCATGTTGTATATTGAATGTCGTGTCTGTCTCAAACAAAATAATCACAAAGACCCAAAAAGGTTTATTACATGTGTCTGCCATAGGATATTAGTAACTAGATAATACTTCATAAAATTTATAAGAGAATGTACGATATATAAATAATAAAATATTGCATTTAAAGTTTATAAACAGTATACGTTTTCTTTATATTTTTTTGAAAATATATATCTTCCATTGGTACTTTATAGTTGATTTATTGCACAATTAATGGATATTGTCAGAACTTATGATTTCTTACCACTGCTTCAATCTCATAAACTATAACAATTCGTTACAGCCGTTTAATGCTGGAATAGATTAACAACACTATAAACATAGTACTGGCAATTAACTATGTTTAACTGCATTCGTACATGTATTATAATACGAAAGGCCTTAGCTATTGTTTCGTAAAAACATTGCTGACCAATCATCGGACTAGATGCTGTTGGTATATATTTGCATAGGCTGGATTGACTAAAAGCAATAAATTTGCAAATCACAGACGCCATTTTAAATTGAAGAGATGTTTAAAGATAAAATGTTGTAAACAATGTAGACAGGTCAAGTTTAAGGTCACCATGACAAAATGACCCGTAAAAAACAAGCAAATAGAACAATACAAAACACGCCGAACGTATATCACTATGGTCTTAGCTTTACTTGGAGTCTCTATTATGTACTGCACAACACATTTTTTTTGCAATGTCAGGCAAGCGTTTTAATGACGGTAGAACAGCCAAATACATACCATGAATGCGTATGGTAGTGACAATAAACATGACATATAATCAGAGCACATTGAATTGAACACAAAAAGCCATTCCGACTATGTGCATGTTCTCAAATCAAATGTGACCGTCCAGGTAAAACAGAGATTGGATAACTCTGAAAACCCTGTGCCCGTTTGTCAGGTGTCACAAACTGAATGTTGGGCCTCACTCAAATAAAAACTGACACAATTAACAATCCATATAGCATGTCGTACAACCTTATGGAGAAAAAACAATTTAAAAATAACACAACGAATTTGATTATTATTTTAAAATATTGAACACTAAGAAGTCGCCTGGTAGAGAGAAAGCATGGTACATGCACTACGCGCGAAATGTATATTGCACACAATTACACACGGCTCACATTTATATGCTGTCCATTTTGTTACGTTAACTGCACATTACCTAATAATTATACAATACGTCACGTATATAAAAACACTGTCATTGTTAGAAAACAATGGTAGTCATTAATTGTAGACGATAGATACTCAGATTCAATTCAAATCGAAACCTAGACAATGTGTTAAAATAACTAGTGAAATCAAATCAAAACTCTGTTTTAGAATATATTATTTCAGATAACAGTTGTGAAATTTGTCGTTGGGGACATATCGTAAATAATGTACTACCTTAACGATTTATCTCTTAAAATGTGTTGGACCAACAGAATATAGATTTGTAGTAATGTTGGCACGTCAACAAAACATAAATCATGACAAAGACTTCCGTTCTAAGAAGTAACATATGTCTTCTTAGACATTGTAAACACTACAGCCGTGCGGGTGAACGTAAGTAGTTCTTCAACTTGATAAATACTGCTTTGCCCAATAATTTATTTCCACATCATATTGTACGTGAAAACACAATGTCTGGTTGTATTTGCATTTATTGTCATATTACATTTTTTCCAGTATCTGTGTCGTTACTTAGATATGCGTAAGTGTGAATAGGTTATTAGCCATGTGGTTCAAAGAGTGTAGTGTTTTCCACCAAGAGTGACCCTTTCTGCCAAGAGAAGCATCTCGCTTACAATCCACTATATTGATAACCAAACGACAGTATGCTTGTAGCATGTTGTTTTGTAATGTAAAAACAACATGAAACATTATTGATCAAATGCGAGAGGAGTTGCTCACATATACATATCAAGATAAAATAAAAATAGGTAAAGAAAGGAAACGTGAATTTTGTTTGAATGCATCACTGTGTAGTTATATTATTCTGGTCCTCTGGGATCATGGATTTATATGTCATTTTCTTTTAAATATTTAATTCAGCTCATATGCAAGGGGGGCGTCTGTGGTATGGCATCAGTCTTGACCATTGACGAACATCTTCAATAAAACAGGGGCTGTTGTATTCCCATGAAGGTTATGCTTCCTGAGAATTGTCTGTTTGTCCAAAATAATGAATAATGTCTAAATAAACAAACCTTTTTTCTGTCATGTACGTTACCTACTAAGTCATAGCAAAACATACGTCTAGCAGAAATGAAAATAAGCTTTGTATATTTCTGCTAAATATTTTGTTAAAGGAGACATCCTTCTGTAAAGAGGTAACTCATTAATGGCTTTTATGGTCTTATCACCTATACTTCTATAAGCTTGTTGGCACCAATGATATTTCAATGTGTGCCGTAGGAATATGCTTGTATGTAAGATTTACCGAACAATAGACTAGAAGAAAATAACGGCTTTGTTAGATTGTATCAGAGGAATTGCTTTCGATAAGTGTCTGTTGCTACATATAAAGCGAATGTGTTAATTTTTGAAGAATCTTCAATAATAATTTTATTAAAAAATATTTGCAAATACGTAACATTGAATTTTATTTTCTATGAGAACCTTAGTTATTGTTAAATGTATCTGTTATAGTATACTACCCCTCGTGTTGCATTTATATATGTGTCGGCATTGCAGAAATAATAACTAGTACACAATATATATGATTTAAGTACAGGGCTGCATAGGAAATAATTAAAGAATACACTATCCTACAAATAGTATCAATATCAAATAAATAAATGGGATTTAAAACATATTAAAATTGAATCCGCTCATTTGCATCTGTTGGTTTTAACACAAAATAAGGTTCGTGATCGGTAGACACGCAATAATTTCGTTATACGTGTAACGATTTGTTAAACAATACAACATATGAAGTATATTTGAAACATAAATGCTTACATATTTTAATGACCAAGCTTTTACTTCCTATTTCCTTGGAATTTAACCTTTCGTTCACACGTATTTCCTTATTTGTGTAATGTATGTGTTAAAAATTGTAATTCATTTGACTAAACCATCCATAATTGTAACCCTGATTGCATTACACTTTATAATTAAATTGAAGAACGCCGCGAAACCATCCAAATGCCATCCTTTGACATCCTTACACATCCAATCAGTATTTATCAGTTTCTTGAGACACATTTATTGCCTAATCCAAACGTAATTTAGTGAAAACATTTGAACAGTGTTTCATTGCTATTATTGCGCCATTTAAATGTAACTAAATTATTGTACACGCTTACATGTATTCGTGTGTTGCATAAACATAATGTATACAACTTTTTTTTACAAAATATTGTTATGCAATTTTACTTTGTATTTAACATGTTATTGATATTAAAACCCTCATATCGTTTTCAGATTTGTGTAAAAATGCATTTACGGCTTACAGGATCGTGTAATTGTAATTTATTGTAATCGTATGTGTATGTTGCAGCAAAAACTTTCTCACATAGAATTTCCCTTATTTTAATAAGATGCTATGCTTACGCATACTACCCACATGGATGAGTCAATGTTTGTGATGCGTGAATGGTTAGTCCTGGAGAATTTATGTTCAATTTGATTGACAATATGAAGATTTCTATGCAAAATCGTAGCCAATGAAACCAAATTTGCGCCCAAGATGTTGTTTATGAAATATACGTGTACCATTAGCAAGGAACAGTTATTTAAGATTTGCATTATTTTTATTTAACAAATCACTTTTGATTATAATACGGTTATACCAAAACCACTGTTGAACTTCTATAAAAAAGTTACGTTTTAGAATTTAATTGCTTCTAAAGAGATATGTCTAAACAACTAACTTTGAATACATTGTTTTCTTTAAGAAAGTATATTCCGTATTGACAATATTAATTCTAGTTAAAGTAGTGTATTTCTGTTACAACAAACATTTTGGAGTTCCGAGGCGCAGGAATTAAACCACGAGCACCCTCGATAAAAAGCATCGGAACTCCGTGTCGTTGGTCATTAACGCAATATACCACGCTAACGTGTACATTATTTCGATTCTGTCATAAAACATCGGTGACCGCAGTGAATAGTTATATTTTTGTCCCGGAAGCGTTATGTAAACATATTGTGACGTCAGGTAATTACTTCGTGACGTCATTACACTAAACGTGGTATATCGAGGTAATAACCCGCGGTAACGTGTCTTCGTATTTCAATGCGATTGCCCAAAACAGTCATGGTAGAATTATATGTATATGTCAAATGCATACACAATATCTCAATTCTGATCGAGCGGAAAAGTCTAACAAACTACGTTTTCAAAACCCATGCCCGGTTTTTACGCACTACTACAAATATTAAGTATTAATTAACTAACTTTTACGCCCAAAAACGATTTAAATCATAATATTGTCTACAGTACGAAAGGTCTAACAGCTTACAAATAAGTATGGTTATGCAGAATAACAGAAAATGACACTTCATAATAACTAACCCAGCCCTTTTATCTGATGCGAAAATAAAGCTTTCATCCCATGTAGCTGAGTAAAGGTTTATGACTTTGTGAATGATTGATTCTTGAGATTTTATGTTAAATTTATTGACAATGTGCTCGGATACATCCACGCATAATTAGGTGTATGTTATTAACTTGACGTTGAGATTGGAAGGGAAGATTCCTACGCAACAATAACTGTTTGATTAGGGAAATAAATGATCATATAGAAAAAGGATGTATAATTATAGTTGACGTAACAATTCAATTAAGTATTTTACTACTACATGTACGTGGCTTGATCAATATATAATAAGACACATACAATTAACGTTTTACAAAAAGAATAAAGAAAAATGGAAACATAAAGATCAACCATTGGTTTAGTTTACCTCCAACAATGAGACAATTTCTTCAGACGGTTGTTGAAGGGCATATATGGTAGCAGGGACATATTGCCGTTATCGCACCTACATTTTTGTCACGACGTTATTAATGCAGTATCAGATACAAACTAAAAATAGAACAATAATGGTGTGAAATGTGTCTGTTACAATGACTCCTAACATTTGAAATATAAGATGTTGAAATCAAACTAATGGCTAGGATCCGTTATCTACATTTTTTGTATTTGTTAATACCTGATTGACGTATTTTTGTTTCACACTACACTTTCTTTTCATGTGTTCTAATATGTCCATTGAAAACCTTATAACGTTGGCACGTTTTATTATTATGTGCACAGGTGTTAAATTTTGTATTTATGACAAAATAAGAGTGTTGTTTTGTTGTTCATCAAACTAAACACAGCATGAAATGTGATTATTTGTCAAGTGTTAAACTGCATTTGAATTGTTGTAGTCTCAAACACTGTTTGTGCAAGTTACATCGAGCCGTTATCGGGTCTGCCCGATTGTGTAACCCGATTTATTTTTTATTCGCGTTGTATTCAAATAGAATACAATGCGGCCATGAAAAACTAGAACTATCGCTGTAAGCGATTCATACCCCCACCATTGTGCATTATAAAGCGGAAGCAAGGGCAAGATGTGTTGTGGAAAAAACATGGGCTCTGCACATCCCCTAGTTGAGGTGAATGTGTCATTCAAGTTTGAAGAAAATCCTTCCATTAGTAAAGGAGTTATAGAGCGGACACGACATAATGTGTAAT
>Ga0224511_10004132_pt1 | contig 10837 bp, 11 predicted proteins | sample SF_May12_sed_USG_2_FD_169988 | JGI IMG/M metagenome (GOLD analysis project Ga0224511, IMG submission 169988) | Sediment microbial communities from San Francisco Bay, California, United States - SF_May12_sed_USGS_8_1 | ecosystem: Environmental > Aquatic > Marine > Sediment | place: USA... | reverse complement strand
CGACAGCGTTTATAGTTTTTAATATTGAAACAAAGAGACATCGAAAATAGGATTTTATAACAAGTTCCTGAAGAATGTTACCACTGAATAATTAATATTCTTACTATTTTTACCAAAAATGGCCGTATGATGATATAACGGATATATAACGGATAGACATCGGACCGTAATGCCGATATGCCGCTCTATTACCGATATCTATCCGATTTAGTTATGCTGGCTGGGAACGGATCAGTATACTGTTTTCAAACGAATTTTAACGATTTATATGTTAACATTTTTAACGATGCTTGGCATTCTAAATCCTTACTTATTTTGTTACATTTCTAGAAAAAAACACCTGTGTACGGCAGCGTTTTAATCCGGGTCACTTTCAAGAACGCTTGGTACAAGGGTTCAGACGACTGAGATTTTTTTGCAGCAGACGGAAGACAAGTTCTTGAAACCTTTAAAAGTTTTTTTTTCACATCAAAGGTAAGATTAAGTGCATACATATTTTTGAAGTTTATTATGTTGTTTTACAAGTAAAACACTCGAAATGCAATCGTGTCATGGCATAAACATGCATTATCGACCAAAATATGATGACGTAATGCAACCAGTAAAGGATCACTTGGAGGGGGTGTCTCAGGGTTATGAAAATATTGTACATGAAGATGATGTTGGCAACATACATTGTTTTTAAATGTATATACTTATTTCTTTGTATAGTTATACACATTTTAACTAAATTTGACAGGAAGTCATATGTAAAGGTCTACATTGCATTTGTAATGTGTGTATTGAATGTAAACAGTTTGGCCAATGTTAAAGATAGATCTAGATACTTGATTTATCATTCCATTAAGTTTCTGGTGAATATTACTTTTATGTTTAGAACAATTGATTTCAACAAATTTTGCTTAATTTTCACAAAAACCAAATGCAATTATTTTAATTTTATTGAAAAATTATCAATAATCATAAGTTACAAGCCAATCCAAACTCATGCAGCCATGTGCTTAGCCAAACACATTGTAGTGATACACACCCATCCAAATGTGTATTTAAATTTATTTCAGATTGGCAATGAGAAATCGGCATCTGCTAAAAATTTATATTACACTTATCTGTAGGTGTCATATTAAAAAACCTAATATTTGAAATTAAATTAATTTAATTTGATTGAACAATAATGTTTAATTTTAAATGTTGCAGGGCATGGGTCCAAAACGAAAGCAAAAATCACCAAACCAATGTGCTCAAGCCCTGCTCAGACATCAGCAAAGGCTATTCGCAAGAAATACAGAGGAAAAAGGATGACTCCAGAGAAAGTAAACAGAGTTCGGAGAGCCCTTTACGGTGTATGTAAGAAGGAAATGACACTTAGAAAAGAAGCCAAAGAGTATGGTTTTTCGTATGGATTTCTGCATAGGAGATATACAGGGGAGGTTGAGATAAACAAAGTTAAAGGCCCCAAAACAGTATTCACAGAAGCTGAAGAAGAAAAATGGCTGAGTGGCTTAGTGAAATGGCACAAGGAGGAATGGCATTAAGAAGGTGCGAGTTTCTCGACTTTATCCAGAGTATTATAAAAAAGAAAATAGAAAAACACCATTTAAAGATGGAAGACCTAGTGAGCAATGGTATAATGGATTCAAAAACAGAAAATCTCACATAATTGACACACGATCAGAGACACAATTAGAGTTAAAAAGATCTAAAGTTAACAAGGAAGTTACAGACAGGTGGTACAGTAACTTTAGAGACATTTTAGTCCGCATAAACTGTCTCGACAAAGCAAGCCGTATCTGGAATGCAGATGAGACAGGTTTCAACATGGGAAGCAACAAAACAAGAGTAATTGGACTTGCAAGTCGGAGCGTTCCTGTACCACATATAACTGCAGGAAAACAAAGGCTAACTGTTATGTTTTGTGGAAACGCTAGTGGACAGTTAATGCCACCATTTTTGTTTACCCAGAGCCAATCCCAAGATCATATAACCCATTGAATGGTGCATGTGATGGAAGTGCAATAGCCTATACCAAGAAAGGATGGATGGATGCCTAAACATTTGCTAAATTCATCGAACATTTTTGCTGGCACTGAACGCCCTGTTGTTTTAACACTAGATAGTGTGAGTAGCCATGTGGATCATTCAGTATTCATGATGGCAAGGTCAAAAGGAATAGAGTTGTATAGATTAGCGCCCAATACAACACATCTAATGCAACCACTTGATAAGGGTGTGTTTGGCCCATTGAAAAACAAATGGCATCTTGTTGCAAGAAAATATAGCAGAGACAATCCAGGTATAACCATTGGAAAAGAGAACTTTGCAGAGAAGTTAAATGAAACCTGCTTACAGTTTTATAAGCCACTTACCATTGTTAATGCTTTCAAAGCAGCAGGCATTTACCGAGTTGATTCTTCTGTGATTACTCCTGAAATACTGAAACCTGGCAAGACATTTTCCTCTGATGACTCTTCAGTGGCGACACCAAGTGAATTGGACAGTAACATTTAGCCTATAATTGCACAGCAAGATTCCATGCCAGAAACTACGCAAGCAAGAGGGGCCTTAAAAGTATTTTAAGAAACCTTGACAACTCCTGTTCGTGCAAAATACCAAAAACGGATTGAAGAAGGCTATGGCATTCAAGACCAATCTCCTTGTTTTGATGTGTTCAAAAAGCTGCACAGTAAAGCCTTTCCATCGACACTAAATGATATATCTGACAAAAATTTAACTTTGGATATTCTTGCCAATGTTGCCCTACAGGGTCTACCAAGAAGTTCAAGTGAAGAACCTTCAATTGAACATTCATGTTCATCAGAATTAATCTCACCAGTATTAAGTGAATCACTAGTCTTCCCTAAAGCACAGGAGTCTGTCAAACCTACAAGAAGAACACTATTAAGCTCTTTGCCTGATAATATCACATCGTCAGAAAGCATACGGACAATGTCTCTAAAAGAACTAGAAAAAGTAAAAGCCTTTGCTGCAAAAAGCATCGAGCTAAACAAAGTTACCTGAAAAAAGAAAGGAAGTATAAACGTGCTGAACACATGCTCAAAGGATGTTCCAAAGTCAACATTAACAAAGGGAAACGGCCAAAGACCAAAAAACAAAAAAAGACAGAAACAAACAGTTCAAAGGACAAAATAGACGAAGATTTAGCATTTTGTAAAGGTTGTTTGGTAACGTGGAAGGAGGATATGCTTTCTGGGGAAGACCGTTTGTGGGCACAGTGCGACCTCTGTGATGGATGGTTACATGCTGACTGTGTGTCTGGAACAATTGAGGCAGAGGGCCAGTTTATCTGTCCTGACTGCCAGTCAAATTGTATTACAATGTACTTAGATTGCTAACACTGACTTGCATCTGCATATTTGTTTTTGTGTCAATAAAATCAGTGTAACGTGTATTTTGTTTTATTTTTATAAACTTCACACTTAGTGCATGTATGATTTAATAAACATTACTTTAACACATCCACAAAGAGCAGCAAACGTTCTCTGTGATGCTTGGTGCTAACCATGGCGCTACATAACAGAATCAGTTATCCTTCACAATTGGTTCATGTGTGGAATCAAATGAGTCGTGTTAATAATCCAGCAACCTGTACAGATGAACCCAGCAACTTTAGTGCGCTGACCGATGTATTATAACCTAATCAGTGTTGAAAAGCACCATTAAAACATCCCACCAAATATTATAAACCACTGGTCTGCATAATCAATTTATTTGCATTTCATTTATCCAGTAACTGTACACAACAAACAAAATTTATGGTTAATTTGACAGCAATGGTAAATATTTATTTCAGAAATGCATTTCAATAGTATGACAGTTAAACTGCATCTTGAGATGACCCCTTCTAAGTCTGTTTGTCATGTGATCCGCTAATGGTACTTTTGATTCTCTAAAGGTTCTGTGAGTGGTTAATCAAAATGTGGCCCTGTAAACAAAAATAGCGCAGAACATTATCTGTTCTTTTGTTTTTATATATGAAAGGTAATATTATAGATGATAAAAATATGCAGAACATAAAAGTTTACAGGCTAAAACATAAAATTTGACACTACTGATCTGCTATTGGTTCATCCCCTGTATTGGTGTTTCGGTAAACAAGATTATTTCCCTTCCTGGAATAAGCTTTTATTTTTAATAACAATTTAATACTTAATTGTACTGCAATCTTCCTTTTTTTGCATGCAAAAATGGCTGTATGCTATCAATTGATTTTCTAAATATTTCGAATTCTATTTATAGACAGGTCAATATCAACGAAACCGGGTCAACATCTAAATTTATTACATACGCAAATAATTTTCCCTATATAATTCTATTGACCGCAACTGATCAATATTTTTCGATATCGGATGTGTAAAGATGCACGTGACATGATATCGGGGGTGTAAAAATATTAACTACTTTCGTTTTGTTATTGTTTACAATCATGACGTTACGCACATAAAATTTAATAGTTCCCGCATTTTCATGACGTCATGTTTTCATGAATTTTAATTTTCATTTCGCATGTATTTCGACGCTGTTTTTACACAATCAATCTATACACGTCCTCGTAAATGTCACTGCAATTCTTTTACGTTGAGCATTTTATCTCAAAACCTCTATTTAAACATAAATAATACAAATGTCCTCCTGACGTCGCGCAAGTCACTCTCGTACACTAAGGGGAAGTCACTCTCGTACACTAAGGGGATGTCACTCTCGTACACTAAGGGGATGTCACTCTCGTACACTAAGGGGATGTCACTCTCGTACACTAAGGGGGTGTCACTCTCGTACACTAAGGGGATGTCACTCTCGTACACTAAGGGGATGTCACTCTCGTACACTAAGGGGATGTCACTCTCGTACACTAAGGGGATGTCACTCTCGTATACTAAGGGGATGTCACTCTCGTATACTAAGGGGATGCCACTCTCATGAACTAAGGGGAAGTCACTCTCGTACACTAAGGGGAGTTAAAGGTATTTATGTTAATAGATGTTTTAATTGATGTAGAGCCAGTGTTCCATACAATTATGCTGGAATATCTTACTGTTCGATTTGGAAAAGTGGATAATTTTAACAGCTTTTAGGAATCTATGGTTTGGAAATTTGGAACACCGATTTGTATTATTATTAAGATGCTGTTTTAAAAAGAGGCACACGCTCGGCCCACGCGAATACTCTCGTATACAGCGCGGGTAATCGCGCTGCTCCCGACACTCATTTTGTAAACAAAAATCAAGGTTTTCGAATATAATAGTTACCTGCGAATGAAAAATTGAAACGAGAAAAACTTCATGTTCATGATGCAGAGTAAACCCAATTTTTTGCAATGTGTTATAAATAGTGACGTAAATTATCAAGGAAACCAACCTGTTTTAAATAGAGTAGAAATAGAGAAAAAATCTTATATTAAAGTCTTAAAATTATTTTTTACACATACATGGATGATAAAATGGAATAAACAATATTATGGTTCAAGTGATATGGTAAAGGTTATGGAGCAGAGCAAAAAGTTCATTTACACGGCCTTTTGATTTTGATTAGATCTTGTCATTTCTTTATATTGCCACCTCTTAATAATACACATTTGTTGTGCTCAAACAAAAATCTAACAAAATATTGTTAACCTCAATCAACTATCAGGAAAACTGTCTATTTGCAGTTAATACTAAGCTTGATATACAGGGTTTTTTTGGGCATGACAAGAGGTCATGTTTTCCTTAAAACCGCATAACGAAATCCGCCTAAGTAAGATTTTTGTCATCAGTGTAACTGCACTCTCACTTGGGTCATATGTGTCTGACGTGGGGCATGACTCTTTCAACGAAAGGGGTGGGGGTAGAACATTGAAAGTGCAGAGTGCTGACGGTTATAGTATAAGTTATTATATTTTGAGCATTGGTCATATTATTATGAATTGGTTTTTAATTGAATCGCAAGCAAAGCGATATACAATGTAAATTATTTGAGGAAATTGGCGTTTGAATAGGAGTAGTTCGTTCACTACTATAAATAGCACAGCCTGCACGAATGCACATACAATGCCCACACTGTTGAATGATGTCACATCTATCGCGGAAAGTTTTCTATTTCTGGCCAATTACATAATTATTTTAAATGATTACAACAAGAAAGATCCGTCAAGAAAAGCTACGCGTCTGGCGCTAAGTGTGTATGTGCCTATGCGTGCATGTGACTGTGTGCGTGTGAGGGTCGATTAGTTGATTTGAACTTGTGTAAGCGTTTCTCAAACACGAATACAACAAAATGTGTTACTGTATTTTCGTAGTATCTGGAACAACGATTGTGGAAGTTATAAATATTATTTGTTCTAATCAATATAAATAGGTCCCTTTATATGAACATTTTGATTTGCTCTTCACCCATCTCCACAATTGAACCAAAATGTTGTCTTTTCCATTTTATCACCAATGTATGCTACACAACATTGTATGAATTTACATGAATTGTATTACTAAAGCAGGATAGTTTCCTTGATACTACGTCAATATTCATCTGAAATGTAAATATGCAAATTATGCAAAGTATTAATGGAATTACTCGATTTTTTAAAAAAAAGTTACGCAAATACATTGTCATATAGTGGCACACAGTACGTTTGTCGAACTATCGGAAGTCTAACTCAGTCTAATTATGCTTTTTTGCATGACCGTGTAACACAAATGTGTTTTGTGTGTACATATGTTCTGCTCTCCGTTTGCGGAGAAAATAAAATATCTATCTATCTACTCGTGTAGTTAATTTTGTAGTGCTTCGGTTGAACAAAAGAAAAACGTGTACGATTTACTGTAAGTAAGATTTCTAATGCACTGATTTGCAGTCGTTGACCTAAACTTATGAAGATGTGATGTTAAACAACCATGAAGATAAGACTTTTATTAACTATTTCGCAACTGACGTCAAAGGTTTGTGAGACTTATTGTAAACATGTCTTCGTTTCTATATGTTGCTGTTGTGTGTCTTCTCTGCGCGTATAGTGTACGAGGATTCTGCTACGTATACTGTAAAAATATTTAAATGCACTGTTTGTTAAAACACAACACAAAATAATAATATCTTAAGTATGCTTTTCATCAGGTGTTAAAATGAGTTTTAATACCTGTATATACAAGTATATACATGATACCTGTTTTTGGTCAAAATGGTTAATATAATTATTATGACGTTTTCGTCAAAAGATAAATATTAAATATAAAAGTTACAAACAAAACTATTGTCATTTTTATAACTGTAACCAGCCCCTGATCCAGAACTGGGCGACTCGTGTAAACTAGACAACGGCACGGTGGTTGATGTCGGAACGGAAGTGACGGACATGGACAGGTGTGTGAAGTGCGACTGTGTCGCCTACCACGGCCCGGACGGGGGAGCTGCTCTATCCTGCTGCGGGTTAGTCCCTCGGTCGCTAGTCTTTGGCATTTCATTCAGGCTTCTTGTTTCATCTTTATGTTCGTTAGTTTACTTGATTGCGAAATGCTCTTATTTTGCTAAGTATAGAATGCTATTTCGCTGCGGGTTAGACTACGAGTGACGATTACTATCTGTTAAAGTAATAATCATTTGACCTTTTCTTCTTGGCACGGTTCATCGGTTCTCTACTATTGCTAGGCGACGAACACAAATGTCCTTTTATTTATTTTGCTCGACTGTAAGACCATTTAAATCGAATTTCGCAACAACGTGTTATTCCTTGTATATTTTATTTCGTGCTTCACCCCGGTATGACGTATACAAGAATAAAAAGAACCACATTTCTGACACCCGCCAAACGCTGTGTGTTTCAGGTTCGGTGTGAACGTAGGCGTGTACGCCCCTGTGCCAGGCTGCAAACCTCTCACAGAAGATGGCTGCTATATAAAGTTTGTCCGCATTGGCGACGAAACCATTGAATGTTGAGTTGCCGCGTGAACACATTATGGTACATCGTTTGTGATATTAAATGATGTCAAAGCGGTGCTCGTTTGTTCAAGGGTTTAGCGTATTGATCTCCAACTAGAGTGATCTACGTAAAGGTAAAGAGGTGGTGTTGATTTTGTTTGAACTGTAAAGGCAGACACATTACCTTGTATGTTGATTACAAAAAATATATTTTTGATACATCTCCTTCCGTGTTTATTTAATCACTGTGAAATAAAACCGATGCGCGGAATGTTTTGTATTATTTCTATATCAAACGTCACGGCTGTTGACGAGTTGTCATCGTGTGTAAGTGTTCAAATGGACATAATTGAGTAAATGATTGTTAATATTGTTTGAAGTATATATATTATTTCATTATTGCATTCGTTAAAGTTGGAGTAATATGCACCAAAAATATGAAACAAAGAATAATGTGTTTTAAAATTTACTTAAACGGAGTACGATCATGTCAATAATAATGTATCTACCATTATGTAAATGAGTTTTAACTTAATAATCACCTCTGACTTCAAGTGACGAAAATTGAGAAAAAGGACCCTTTATATATTTTGAGATCAATTGGCCCGACGCTTATACCAACGAACGAGTAACGTTACTCTAGCGTATGTATAGCGTATGCAGCTATACGCACGAATACGCTAAAATATTTTGAACATGTCCAAAAATGGACACGACGTTTGCCTAACGTATCCCGAACGTATATCTGCGTATGCGAGCGTATGATCATACGCTGGCATACGCTGATGCCATACGCTGTATTGTGACTGCACGTTTACACCAATATTGCGACCTAAATTCCAGATAGAAACAAGCCATAGAATAAGCTTTAAGCTTCCTTCTCAATTCTTAGAAATAGTTTGTCTTCTACATTTGTCACATACATGTATGTTACTGTAAAAAAGATCACATATTATAAACTGTTTTCTTAAAGCGGGCAAATGTCCTATCTATAAGGCGCAAAGGCATTATTAACAGACTACATAAAACCCTGTTTCGACGGTCTGATTGGGACACATTCACGGAGACTTGCAAACGAATGCCCGTGTTGGTGCATTTAACGCTTAGTTTGTTTTCATTTTCAGGTCTAGTTCGAAACGCGAAAAAGAACATCATATTTGAATGATGGACGGCAATAAGGGTGAAATCCGTTGAAAAAGAAAAACAATCAATATATCATTACCATTGAAAAAAGCAAAGAAAACGTATGCCTTCATAACCCCTGTAATTGTTTTTCACCTAGTAGATAAACATCTGTGAAACATTGACCAGCTTTGAAGAAACTTTGTTTTGTTGTAGATAACTAATGTTTCTGTATGATTGTGTTAATACAGATGTGCGAGAACAATCTTAAATTGTAAAAGTGTCGTCTGCACCAATCAACTAGGTGCTAAATTACACTGCGATTCAAAAATGACTTCATGTGCTGAAAACATGAACTTCGGACCGAGATTTTCGATTCGAAATACCGAAAAATTCAGATGTTTCAAACCGGTTCAACGAGTTATTTTTAAATTAAAATAAGAAGGATATAAAAAAACCGGACCGGACAAAACAATAATACTGAATAATTCGGATAAACGGTGTTCGGATCGACGAGGTTCAGCTGTATTTAAAGCTATAAACTCCTACAAATTACCTGGTGACGAGGAAAAAAAAAGCTAAACTAGTATTTGGGGGTGTTAATTATAAAATCTTTAAAATTTCCTTTCACCAATACAGTACAAATGTTATATATATATTAAGCTATTGTAATTACAAGGTTGTCTGTACCTTCGTCAATGGAGGCAAACAAAACCTTAAAATTTAATATAAAATGTATAATATTTAGATGTATGAACGTGAAATGCCACTGGGAGATAAACAGTGGACAACAAAAGCATAAAAAACAATTATGCAGTTCTTTTTATTATTGTGTAATTCAAATAAGTCTTATTGTTATTACACTTCACATTTTGTTTTATTTCTACCTATTTATTATTTAATTGAAATACACTTGTATTTAAAAGCTACACACTTGATTTTCGTTGGCATTAATTGTAACCAATAAAGATTTAACAACACCCAATTTACAAAATGAAGCATTCATCGTACAGAGTTAAACTGTACAATGTCATATTTTGGTCATGTCTTTAACTAAAGCTTTTAGAAATTAATGCTAGTGTTTGACGTTCGTCAACTTTATAGTGCGCCTTTGCGCATTGCACACCCTATGCGGTTAACCAAACATTCGTACTAAGCATGTTTGGATTTTCAGGTGTCTGGAACTGGTCTTTGAAACAAAAACCATTATATACGACAGCATAACACATGATTAAAATGTTTAATACCAAATTCAAGTTTAAGAATTTCATGAAAGTAACAATCCTAAGTAAGAGTAGCCTGTATTCCCGGCCCTGCATGGATTAGTAAAAAACACCCTCGGTTTTATTGAAGCTGTTCACCAATAATAATGAAAGATGCCTAATCACTTACGCCCCTAGCGCATGTTCCACTTTTTTTTCAAATGTAAATAACATACAATTTATTATCACGCTGTGGGGAATTGAACCCGCACCCTTGGATAACAATTATGAATAAACAAGATTCTTTGATGTATAGAATGTTTAATGAACAACGGATTGTATATAATAATAACAATGTCAATAGGAACTTGAAAAGTTGGTATACTACACTATTGAATATATTAAATAGTCTCGATTTAGAATATATATTACATGACTTTAACAATAATGTTTACTATTTGCCATGTATATCCAAACGCTTACGTGACCAATATGTACATCAGTGTAAGGATACTATGTCCATTCAACCAAATCTGTATTATTATAGAATGTTTAAAAATGTGTTCAGTTACGAATTGTATCTAGATAATATAACTAATGATAAACGT
>Ga0224511_10004131_pt1 | contig 10840 bp, 8 predicted proteins | sample SF_May12_sed_USG_2_FD_169988 | JGI IMG/M metagenome (GOLD analysis project Ga0224511, IMG submission 169988) | Sediment microbial communities from San Francisco Bay, California, United States - SF_May12_sed_USGS_8_1 | ecosystem: Environmental > Aquatic > Marine > Sediment | place: USA... | reverse complement strand
TTCTCACCCGCCCCCCCCCCCCCCCCCGATCACAGTGTCACCTCAGTGAGTTTTCAATGCCCCATTTTCCTACCTCAAAACCATTTTCCCCCATCTCAAAAACATGAATACACAATGAAAGATTCTCCCTGTTCCCAAGCAATGTGTAGTCATGTGACTCTATTTAGCTTAAAAAACTCAACGGGCTGGCCAACAGTGTACTGTGACTCGCCGCGCCGCAGGCAGTACTGGCTCTCTAACCTATAACCACCCACCACATGTTAAGTTTCACACTTCAACCACTGGGTTCAATATTTACTTTTATACAGACCATGAAAGTAGATCTTTTTTATGATTTCTAACTTTTTTTTATCCATGTATGTATTTCGCATTATTATTCCCTGTGCAGAGTCATGGAGTTTGTTTACAGGATAACAGGAGCGGACTAAGTGCCTAGTAGTGTGTTTCTGTACCTGTTTTTACTGCTAAATAAAATCTACTAGTGCCCTGCGACTAGAGTTATCCTCCCTGTACAGGGGTGGATAACTCTATAGCCCAGTTAGAGTGGTGTTATCTGCCTTGCGTGCGCGCGCATGCATGTGTGTAAAGGTTATTCATGATATATTTGGTTTGACGCTTTGCAGAGAATTTCACCTACCTGATCTTCCAGAGCACCAAGGTTACTATGTTGGGTATTACGGCTTCAGTCTTTCCTCTTTGTCCTCACACGCCTCCATTCTAATCATACGGCTAGTTGTTGGTCAAACTAAAATATACTGAACTGTTGCGGGGAATCATAATAGCTTGCCTGTACTATTTAATCTCGCTATCACGAAGCAGTCTCTAAAGCAAGACCTCCGTGTGCCTTTGACGTTTGGTAGTGGTATACACAGTCTATTAAAAGGACCACAATTCTAAAACTTTGGCAAATAGATCAACCAACTTTGAACTGTGGGATCTCATTGGTTTTGAGCAACCACGCCAAAAGAGTCATGACCAAGTTCATCGTTCCTGACTATAGTTGATCGAACTATATTGGAGAGTTGTGAAAGATCCAGTTCATGACTTGATCAGTTACAAATAGATAAGGTAGATCATGGACACATGGAGATTATGCTAAAGAACGAGACAATGGTTTACTGCCAATCTGCTTCTTTAACAACCCATTCGCTACCTCCGGCACTTCCACGTGTGTTCATCTGGTGCAGGTGTTGTATAGACATGCTAACAAAAAGCTTAATATGCATTCATTTCTTCGTCCATACAGAGTGCGTACGAAAATTACATCATAGACCTGGACTTGGCACACAGGGAGGACTTGTATTTTGGAGCTAAAGTTGTACGCGGAGCCTACATGGACCAGGAACGGCAGAGAGCTGAACTAGTTGGGTAATACCTAAATAACCTATGTTACCCAAGGCATAAACGTAGCCCCTATTCTCAAACAGTATGAGATGACGGTGAGGTATACTGTCCTTGGCCCTTATCCACTGATTGGGACCTCCATTAGGTATACCGTGGGGATCCAAGCCAAGCTAGAACTTTGGAGTGAGAGGCTTTGCTAAAGGCCTGTACCAAGGAAAACCCTCGCCAGCTCTGGGTAGCGAACCCATAACTCTTAGATTGTAACTTCGCTCTTTTACTGAGGAGCTACTCTGGCTAGCCTTTGGCTAGGTCTCGTCGCTCCCATACCCCACCATACTCCCCCCAGCCTACCCTGCCCTCCCTACCTACCTGCCTGCCTGCCCCTCTCCACCGCCTGCATCACCCTAAACCACTCTACGCTCCTCCAGGCTTCGCTTTCCTGCATGAAAGTGATTAATGACCTCTGGCCCATTTACACAGGTATGATGACCCGATAAACCCAACGTTTGAGGCAACAACAGCGATGTATGAGAAGGTGATTGAGAAGACTATGCAAGAGGCTGTCACGCGGGAAATAGGCAAGGTATCTGTGATGGTTGCCTCACACAATGAGGACTCGATCAGATTCTGTGTCAAAAAGTGAGTATCCCTGTCAGGAGTTGAATTACAAATTGATCTAAAAGCTGACCAAAGGCAATCAAAATATTCTAAATTTGTTAATGAAATTCTAAAATAGAATGTAGGGACTGAATTCCATTGTCTGTTGAATAAACCATCGCTTTAAATGTGTTATTATCGAATCAGAGGTGACCATAGAACTATAGTATCTATGGATCACCCAATCACTGATATCAAATTCTAATGGTCAAATCAATTTCAATCATGACCACACATTCGTGGATTACCCTGGGGGTTGGTATTATTCATGACCCCGATAGCGACTAAGCTTAGGAATCTGGTTTTGGTGTGTGTTTTATTTTTGCTACCAGTGATTTTGCTCAATGACACCGTGTTTGGAGTTGCCCAACCTTGGTAAATAATCACAAACAGCAGACAACTCCCATTTATGTGACCAACATAACATTCACCAAAAAAATTATGGAATTGCTTTGCTTTGGCTGTTTGTTATCATTGACAATGGATTTTTGATTGTTACTTTGTAGACTCAAGGAATATGGTATACATAGGCAAGATAAAGTGATTTGCTTTGGTCAGCTCCTAGGAATGTGCGACCACGTTAGTTTCCCACTAGGTAAGTAAGTACACGCACTCAACTAGGGACTTTTTTGTTCTAGAGCAATGTATGACACTTTTGTATTCAAAAAGTAAAGGATGCCCCCTAGGCAGTGACCGTCTGAGGAAGTTCCTCTTAGAGGGCTAACTTGTACCGGCGACGGTGTAATCGAGGTCGGGTGCCGCTCCTCTTCCTCACCGCCTTCATCTTCCCCAGCTCTGAGAGGTACCCATTCCTAGCTGAATGAACAGGGAGAGTTTTTGACAAATTTTTCGCGCAAGCTGTCCTGAACTCTGCCTTTAGCCCCAGTGACGTGCAGTTGACTCTATTTTTTCCATATAATTTCCAATATTTTCATGGTGTATGTTTCATTATGCAGGTCAGAGCGGATACTCCGTGTATAAATATGTGCCCTACGGGCCTGTAGAGGAAGTGCTTCCATACCTGTCCAGGAGAGCTTTAGAAAATCAGGGTAAGTGTGCCTCTTCACTCTCTGGTTTATCTATTGTGTCGTTATATTCTTTGACTTGGATGTTAAAAAAGGTTTGCTCTAACGGAGCAGCCATCGCTTAGTGGTTAAAACACACAACTTTTGTACAGTGGTTCATGGCTTTGAATCCCAATGGCAGGAGTCATCCGATCTTAATCCCCTCATGACGAATTTTAGCAAGCTCCATGACTTCGTACAGAGAATAATATTCTGAAGTTTTAACAGAAAAGAATCGCTCTGGTAGGGGTTTAATAGCAACATTATTCTACGTATGACTTCTCGTTATACCTACAGTTCACTGATTTCCTGCTGAGGCGATAACCAGAGATGAAACCGTTTCTCGTAGGTATTCTGGCTAAAGTTCAGAAGGAGAGAGGACTTCTCTGGACAGAGCTGAGGCGGCGTATGAAAGGGGGAAAGCGTGCAGTCATTGCTCAGTGAACACACGGGAGAGCGAGTGAAACCCGATGGATCAGGGTCACCCGATTTGCCAAGAGAGAAGGGATCATGGAAGAAGCACCTAGCGGAGCTTGGCACAGCAACAAGCGATCTTCTTGTCTCTGCGTGAAAATTAACCTGCGTCTTAAATAAATGATTTATTTCTCACCTATGTTAACTCACCTAGATCACCTATGGATGTATGAGTTATCGAAGCTAAACTTGCCGTCACTAAGAATCTCCCTAATGACTTCTTCCGAATCTCGTCTGAAATTGTTGGCGACATGTTTTAATGAACCTATTTAAAAGCTCAACGATGGCTATCGTCGCAACCATTATTCAGTGTTTTCTTATTTTACAATTTGATGTGTAGATTTTTGGTCACCTAATCCGCATAATGCCTATATGCTCACTCCAATATTAATACTCAAATATAACCAGATTTTAGTTTATATAATACATGCTCAATATGTATGATGAACTATATTATCAGAGTTATTAAATAAAATATATATGCACAGACATGGAATGTTGGTCGAGTAGTTTGCAAGTAATGGCTGATGTGTATAATTTTAAATGTATGTAATATTATATAATAATGCGCTGCCTTTTCACTAACAGCTGCCTGAATCACCGTGTGAGTCGTCGCTAAAATTTCTCTCATCATCGTCATCATAGTCTCCATTGCTAAATTTCTCCAAGCTGTTGTTATTAATCTCGTTACGCTTAACAGTGCTGACTGGCGTACATTCATCACCATTCATTGGCTGGTCGGTGTGTTCACTGGTATCTGATTGAATCATCTCTTCATTTTGACACTCCGATAGATCAGTTTTTGTGCTCCAACACTCCGATTGACTGTTTTCATCATCAGGGTCTGCAGAATTGGTTCGCTCAAAATCGACGCCTGACTTATACCATTTCACATCAACCAATCTTTCAGTAAATAGAGAAGAAGTGTGAAGTCGCTTTCCCTCTTTGGGATAGATCCAAGTTGTTTCGCTGAAATTTCGTGGACGCAGTCTGAAATCGCAGTTGACTCCACTTTTATGTCGAAAAGCTTTTGCGATCCCATAATTGATTGTCCTCCAGTAGCTACAAACAAGGCCATAAGACATGAGATTAGTTATACCAGTCAAGCTGGCCCTGGACATAGTCGGCTTCTACGCCAACCTTGCCCAGGCAGCAACTTCATTAACTGCGGGTTTTGTCGCACTGCGACTGGCAGCGCATTATTACTATTATCAGGGAAAACAGGCTTCTCATGAATTGTCATTGTCATGATGCCGTGGTATGGTACTGAGGTGAATTCCCATGACCTTTCTCAACTTCTTGGTTGGGATCAGTCAACCTAAGTCATGTTTTTTCACATCGCTCGCCGAAAACTTCACTCTTCGCGAGAAAGGAGACATGGATTTTTCACCATTGTGGAGTGGTCCTGGCCCATACCCACAATTTGGACCTCAACTATCTATGGTTCAAAGCCGTGTGAGCAAATTGTAACATACCCATTATGAAATGACAAACTATTTACTTGTGTGGCCCATGCTCCATTTCTGCTGATAAATGGGGCCTTCGGGCATTCTGGCAGAATCACAAAGCCATGTCATGCTAACAGTCTGCTTATTGTCAAGGTAAGGTGTTTAATAGACTGGCGAGTATGTACACGTTCACACCCTGAGGTTATTACACCAGATGAATGCCCATACATAATGGGTTGACGTCGGGACTGAAATACGTACCTAAATTGCAATTGTGATCACATAACACATGCTGCATAATGAAGGGCAAAAGTTATACAGCTGTAGAAAAAATTGGCACACTGCAGTTGTCCTATGATTGCTTGTTATTGTGTATGGTATCCCTGGTTTTAATTACTAAGGAAAAGGAATGTTGCGCACATGTGTTTAACCAGTGAAGTGGAAGTATGCTGGATGTTAGATATCATACACATCGACTATCTAGTCACTAGTCACTGTATGCGTTCGTGACTGAGACATTGGCATTAGCAATAATAACGTGAGCCCTCCTCCTTTTTTCACTTCAGGCATTTTCAATTAAACAAACTATTGTTTTCAACCGAGAGCTTCATCATGATGACATACCAAATCCCATTTACTTAATGCGTGGGACAGTCGTGCTTCTTAGGAATAAAGGGGTGAGCATAGAGTTAGAGAAGGGAGGATAACTCTGTGGGAATGACCACGTCTGCATAGGTACACATAAATGTACTTAGTGCTGTAGTTCGGAGGTTCAAAATTTTCATCTTTCGTGTTACAAGTTCTTAGAATATTGATTAATGGGGATAACCGCATTCTCTGTGGGTGTATAGAGTCAATACAGTTTAAAAGCCCCCAATTTGTTTAAAAACCTAGAGCCCTTACAAAAGCCTTTCGCACACTTCTTAGGTTAATTTTGCATTAGAAGTACTACGGTGAAGTGATATTGTGTTTGACAAGTATATGTTTCCCCACGTATGCACTATGTATCCAAGGCATGCACAACAGTCTGTCGGCACCATAAACATATAGTCCACGCCCATTTGTTATCATGCGAGCGTCACAAATTACACTTTTACAATGTGAAAAAGCTGGAATGTAACTTCCCCTGTAATGTGAGAGGGTATATAATCACTAGTTTGATCTGGGTAGTATTACAGGGCCCAAATAATAGTGTCATCCTAGGTGGAATGTCCCATACGTCTGCGTTATAAGACCGTTACTTAAATTCTTAGATTGAACTTGACAAAAATTTGCTCCTGCATAGCAACTAACTTATATGGCTTTTGGTGGCTGTAAAAGCTAAAATAGAACTCGCCATAGTTTAAATTGACAGTTTCGTGTATTATCTGCATAGTATTCAGGTTTCTGAAATATGGCACAGGTCAGTGACACTGAGCGGCTCAAGGTTATCTTTAAGTATCTGTGTGAGAATGTTTGAAATATACATATGGACAAACAGTTTCAGCTAAGTAGGAATTACATCAAACGGCCACGGCAGAGCAAACAAAACTAAAAGAATTTTCAGTATACTGAATGGTTCTTTATATTTGTACACTGTGTAAGTTATGCAAAGGAACATCTTCATTACAGTCAGTAACTCATTAATGAATCCATACACAGTATCCTTTAAACACAGTGCATATCCTACATTAGAGGGAGTCAACATGAGTTTATCCCTGGCTGATCACATGCGTTGCCTTGCATAGAGAAGGGAACCAGAGGCTAGGAACACACCTGAAACGATGGTTAAGAGTGGAGTGGCACCCCTTTAAGCAAAATGTCTTCAATCTTATGGTGATCATGAGATGCCTATGGATCAACCTGGACTATGGACGGTTTTTCCCTACAGTGGCTCATAAGCGAAGCCAGGATTGACCATCAGCACTGACCAATGAGAACTCCTGCTGCTGCTTAGCTTCAACCCGTTTAGTGTTTACCTCAGTCAAATGTTCACCATCTGATCTAATACAGAGCTTATAACTTACTAGTACTAATTATAAAGACTAGAGTCCATCATTACACAGTGATGGAGCTATAGAATTGAATTGTTTAATTGACAAGGATAACTGTCCCCATAATTAATAAGAAGAGACTTGCAATGCAAGGAATGGCTTCTATTAAACGACAGTTTCTAACTCACTCCGGTGACCGAGAAGCTCAGTCCTTCACGTCACTAGTCAGTCAAATAAACTGGTACCCCTTCTTCCAAATTGTGATGTTTTGCTAGGCCAAGACCAACCTCAGTGTTTCCAGGAGTGTGTCATTATGAAACTTTATTCCACTTGCCTCATAGAGAAGGCAACTAGGGTGGATCTTCTTTATCTAGTGTGAAATTTCAAACCCGGAACCCTGTCAGCGATTGTGGCAGCGGTGAAAATTTGATGTTCGAAGTAATGGTAAAATGCGCGTTTCCATGCTGGACACCAAACTGCCCATGGTCCAGGTGATGGTTCTAAGACATGCGTGGTGAGACCACCGTAACAACTGTTATGAGATTATGCAAGCTCAGCCAACCGTGATAAGAATTCACTGAGTGTATTATGTGCTCCCATAGCAATAGAGCTGAACTGATCAACCATCAGTCGTGTAACCCAGGCAGAGAGTTCAGTTCTTGTACTGCTTCAATGAGCCGACACATCGGTCATCTATCGCTAAGCTTAGCATTATGGCTGTTATAACAGAGGATAATTTATGCTGAAAGTATTCAATCGCAAATAGAAAGTTTAAATTACCAAAGTTACAATTTGTTTAATATACGCATTGCAGTTTGTGGGTGACACTCACACAATAGGCAAATATGCACAGCTGAGAATTTAAATTTTGATTTTCGCTATTCAGTACACACATGTGTACTAGTCAGTTAAGACAAGATAAGCTCATCTTGTTTTTACACGGATAGCATTAAAAAGCCAATCACATGTTTTCAGGATGGTCCATTGTTTGTTCCCATAGAGTTGGTACTCTATGGGTCGGGCTCATTTATTTAACATTGCGATCCGAATACGATCAGGTCACCTGGCGCAAAGCCGAATGTACTATCGCTTCTCCCATCGGTTTTCCCTGATATGCTTACGATCACTTCCGGTGTGTTTTAAACTGTGTAGGTGTATTATTATAGCTCAGTTTGACTGAGATGAACTGAGTGCTTATATTGGATAGATGTGTTGGATAGAGACCCCTGGTTCCAACTACCACACTAGAGAAACAAGGCCCGTCCAGAAAATTACCTTCTCTCTATGGAGCAACTGAAATAACCTTTGCTAATGACACATGCACTCCAAGGAAACACTGAGGAGGCCTATCTCCACCTGGCTACTGTCACAATAGAAGATTTACCAGTTCATTTGGCTTAGCAGTGGCTAAAGGAATGAGTTCTTCTATGTCACTGGGCTTTTAGAGATTTTCAGTTAATAGAAGCCGTTCTTTCTGTGCATTGCAAGTCTCTTCTTATTAATTATGGGGGCAGTTATCAATGTCAATTAAGCAATTCAATTCTATAGTTCAATCACCATATAATGATGGACTCTATTCTTTATAATTACGAGCAAGTCATAAGCCCTCTATTAGATCTAACAGAGAAGATATAGACCTGAATCGTCTATGCATGGGTATATACAGATAACAGCGCATGGCTATTATTCAACCATCTTTGCAGGGCTGTATTCCAAACCAAGCACTCTTAGATACATTGTATATGTATACGTATTCTACCCTAACATTTTTAAAATCTGATTTTGTTCAATACTCCTCTTGTACGGGTGTTTAATGTTTTTTCTGCATTGCCTGCATTTTCTGCATCTGCGACTGCATGGAATTCTATAAGTGCTTATGACTGTATCAAGGCGTATCTCTTTGGTATTATATATATCCAGCTAATTTCCGCTGGGAGTATATTGACAGAGGCTTCATATTTGTGACTAAGTGAAAGGAACTACCCAAGGATTGATTGTTGGTTTATGAGTGGGATTCAATTATCCCAGAGGTACCTTTGTGGAGTCATACTGGTGTTCAGGGTGGATCAATTAGTTGCTATGAATGCATGGTGAAATTATTTTTTCTTCTCTTGTATCCTGACTGGAGTCAGGGGTTTGCAGTTTATACTGAGTAGTTATTTGACTCAGCGTTTCCCAGGGTGTACATGATTTAGGGGCTTTTCAACTCGTACCCGCCTACCCTATAGAGAAGGAAGCTCTATGGGTGGGCTTTTGTTATTTAATGATGGAATCTGAAACCGACGAGGGTCAATCTCGCAAAAAGACAAAGTTTTCGCCCAAACTGGGAATCAAACCAGGGACCCTATCCGCTAAGCCGTCGTTTGTCCCGATATGGTGAAATTACTGGCATCTATGCGCTGTCTACCCAATAGCCATCTAAACTTATTAAATGAGGTTTCACTTCATTAGAATCCTTGTATAGTAATTATGCATTCTAAAATAATTATAAATGAAGTTTTATGAAAGGCACCGTAGCAATTAATATTATGTAACTAAATATTGGGGAATCAATGGTCAGCCATGTATAATAAAGGTTATAGGTGCGTAAATAGTAGGATAGCTAAATAGCTATATTGAGCGCTTGGCTTGAGATGAAAAGATTTTGGGTTCAAGTTCTACTCATGGTCACTGTGAGAATCAGCACCTCACATAATTCCTAGCTCTTTTCGCTCAAGCAAGTCGCAGGCTTAGGAGATCTGTTAAATAGAATTGCCAAGTCCTCGAGCAGAAAAAATGTAGTACCACACCAGGAATATACTGGGCAGTCTATGGTACCACACCAGGAATATACAGGGCAGTCTATGGTACCACACCAGGAATATACAGGGCAGTCTATGGTACCACACCAGGAATATACAGGGCAGTCTATGGTACCACACCAGGAATATACTGGGCAGTCTATGGTACCACACCAGGAATATACTGGGCAGTCTATGGTACCACACCAGGAATATACTGGGCAGTCTATGGTACCACACCAGGAATATACAGGGCAGTCTATGGTACCACGCCAGGAATATACTGGGCAGTCTATGGTACCACACCAGGAATATACTGGGCAGTCTATGGTACCACACCAGGAATATACTGGGCAGTCTATGGGAGATTTATTGCACAATTTATGACTTGGGTTCTTTGTGTCGATCAATATACAAAGCTCAACATGAGTCAGATTGAGTGAGCATGTGTTTATCAAAAATGTCATGGGAAGTCAGAATTAATAATGACAGCTTATAAATATAGTCACCGACCAGTGGCAGCTGGGGTTAGGTAGGACCAACGATTGTTATCAATCTTTGTAATACTATCTTGAAGGTATAGTGAAACCACTTATGATAGAAAGAAGGAACATACATGTAATCGTCTTACGCATATCTAGTTTTGTTTATTCTACACATGTTCGGCCATCCTATTAAACAGACACATGTTAAGCTTGGGGTTTGCTCTGCAGCTAGGAGTTATATGAGGAGCTCATACACCATTAGGCCAGTATGACCTGACCGGGACTCATACCCTGAATTTTTTTCTTGTACTTTCCTGTTAAATGCGGTAGATCTCCGAGTGAAAGTTGTCCACCTGCATAAGAACCTAATGGTCCATAAGATCTTCTGAACCTACCTGACTGGTGCTAGGGTAGGTGCAAGGTGTACTACCGATTTGTATCGGCGCGAATCGCAGAAGTTGTATGTACTTTTATAATATCTCCTCAGCTCGGGTAGTCTGTGAGCCATGGTGATAGAGATGCCATCTCTATACCGACGCGAGCCTTTTGGAATCATCTCCCCAGTGAGCTCCATCACGTCTATACCATCAGAGAGCACCATAATGGGCGAAGCTG
>Ga0224511_10004130_pt1 | contig 10840 bp, 3 predicted proteins | sample SF_May12_sed_USG_2_FD_169988 | JGI IMG/M metagenome (GOLD analysis project Ga0224511, IMG submission 169988) | Sediment microbial communities from San Francisco Bay, California, United States - SF_May12_sed_USGS_8_1 | ecosystem: Environmental > Aquatic > Marine > Sediment | place: USA... | reverse complement strand
CCACCCCCACACCCCTTGTTAACAATAAAAAGTAGATATGGCAGAAACTGTTATGTTAACGTTTCAAATAAAATACATGTGTACATGTGTACCATTACATACGGAATGACTACAGTACACAATAAACATCAATCATATCATATATACGGTTATATTCTGATTAATTATTATACTTAATCTGAGCTATCGTAATCAACGTCTACAACTTTTTGTTAATACTCGCCTGTTCCATGCTTTCAATACGAACACACTTATATTCGGTCTACATAGCATTATGGATAACCCAAATTCAAAACTCTTCGAGCACGTTCAATCTAATATTAAAACATCTAACAGGTTTAAATCCTGCACCTAGTATTACAACGGTATACCCGGAAGTTTCTGTCATTGTTGTAACCATGCGTACTGGTGCGGCGGCGTCTTTGTTTGTATGGCAAAAGCTTTTTGTCCCCATTCTTATTTTTTCTGTTTCTTTCTATTTATGTTTTTAATATTTTTAATATTTTGTCTCTAATTAAGTTCAACGTTTGTGCTTTATGTTTTCTTATTTCTGAAAATTTAACCCCAATCTCTCAACGCTCTTATAAAGCATTTCTATTAAATTTCATTTGGAGCATTATGAACAACTATTATTTACCTTGACATGTCATTACTTATGTCTGTACCAATTTAGGGGAGGACGGTATCTGATGTTGCAATAACTTGTGGTTGTAATAAACTTGTTTGTAATAAATATATATATATATATATATGCATGTGTCATATTATGTACATAATGATGTTCTTTTACAATAAAATATGATTAAACTAAACTGTTAACCAATGCGCTAGTCGAGGTTAATAGTGTTTTTCCGAGGGTTGACAAAATGCACTGTCACCCTCAGCGAGGTCATTTTTTATTTTATTACTGTAACAATTACTGAACAAAAAGCGAACGGTCGTAACAATAATGTTTATATTATCTCCTAAAAACAATTAATTTCAACAATGTACTGCTAATGTTTTTTATGCGGACACATACAACGTCACAGAGTGACATTACACACGTATTGGTAACATTGCCATTAGACAGTAAAAGTTATTGCCATCTGACGTCACAATAGGCTTTATAGTAAAATCTTAATAAATCACGTGAGGTATAATAATAATACATTTAAATAATTGCTTATGTTAATTTGAAGGAAGACCATAACTGTTAATACCAAAATATATAATAATTAAGGATTGAAAAACAGGATTAAAGTTAAATTTTTTGCAACAAAAAATGATAGGAGAAAACAATCGTAATTATAAATCATAATGTAAACGTCCTAGGTTTTCATCTTTATGCAAGTTAAGAGGAATTTAAGTGAAAAACTATGCTAATTATCTTATAAATAAACACGTTTTGGAACAAAAGACTTAGCTGGTGAAGAAAGCTTTCGAACACGACGCCATGTTTTAGATATACGTTTGTCCCCGGCAGTTGTTAATTTGCATTAATACTTTCGCAGATAAAAAAACATGGTGACCCGATCGGATTTCTTTAATCTTTTTGAGTCCGGCTCCTTCGGGAATGCGTAAGGTTTTGAAAGAAAACTAGTCAAAAGTTGAAAGCTTTTCTAAAAAGCTTGTACGTACGTTTTTCCGTTACTAGCCGTTTAAACTGTTTACTTACATCGTATGTCTAAGGTGAATCTTCCCATAACATCCGGCCTCAGACCGTTTGAGGCCCTGCATTCAACATCGTGCCCGTCCATATCCCGTCTAGCCTCAAACTCGAGGTCTTCTATTGTCACGCGGCCCCCAGACTCGCCTTCTTCCTGTCTTACCGTACTGGAACTTGTGACCAGCTGATCATTTCGGTACCACGTGATCGTGGAGGGCGGGTTGGCGGAGTCAGTTCGACACGTTAACCGAACTTTGTTGGTGCCGTTGGCAATAACGCCGTTCCTTCCCGTCACGTTGGTAAACCGCGGGGAAACTTTAACATAAATAATTTATTATTGAGTATGCAAAAAATGTTGTATTGCTGTCCAGAAAAAGTGTCAAAATACGACATTTTCATTATATTTCAAAAGTATAGCTTTCATTCATTCCTGCAAAGTTATAGATCTAAAACAAAACTGTGCTTTGTTCATAATTAAGCAGTTTAGGCGTTTTATATATCATTATTTTATACTTTGCATTTTTATAAGTTAAATGTTTTGGTAACCCCAAACAGATTGGCTTAAGCTGTACCGATTCTTAATGATTTTGTTAATTAAAAATGCTTAAACAGTGTATCGTGTAATTGCAATATCAAACAATTTACTTTATAACCATGCATTTTTGTAGAACACTGTTATTGAAATATGAACATGCATATCTTAACAAAACTGTAAAGAAACATTTTTTACAAACCTTATATATACATGTGGTAACTTTTGTCAAGAATAGATGTAATCCGGAACTCTGTATTTAATGGGAAACCCCAGCTTATAAAGAGGTACAAACAAAAGTGGCTTATTTCATTCTATTGAAAAGCACATACCGTATCACTAATTGGACGCCGTATAGACATTTTATTGGTCGAATGTGACTTACAAAACGGTTAATCTTTGTTTGTACCTCTCGCTAAGCTTGCTTTTTCCATCAATAACCAGTTACGGATTAAGTCTATTGTAAAAGCGGTCTATTATTACATTTTAAAATGTCAAATTCTTGCTATTACGATCTTCAGTTCTGCTGCAAGTGTGTGTTTTAATAAGAATCGGAAATCTTTAATATGTTCTCAAGCAACTTATAACCATGACTTTCTTTTTAGAATAAATTTATATTAAAGACGATCTGACGCACATGCATTTAAAATACATTGAGTTGTACAATATGAAGTTAGAAATGCAAATGGTAATTAATTGCATGATGATATTTTTATTCGTAAAAGTGCGGATGCAAAAGTTAACCGTTATTCTCAACTAAGCTGTCAACTTACATCTGACGGCCAAACTACAGTCGCCCTCATCGTCTCCGGGGATCCCATTACTCGCCACGCACGTGTATATGCCGACATGCGTCCTGTCCACGGAGGGAATAAGGTGGGTAAACCGGTTGGAGCCGACGGCGCCATCACTCGTAGCAACAGTCGTTGTTCCTTTTCTCCAGGTGAACTGTGAAGCGGGATTACTGTCGGCAACACACGTCAGGTTGGCAGTGGAGCCTTCCTCAGATATATTGGTGCAGTATACCGTGACTTCTGGGTTATCTGTTATCATACAAAATCGTGCTGAATTGAAACACTTACAAAACATGTGAACTATGACAAGCTCATATAGACTTATTCCTATAGTTGTTTATATCCTCTCGCGCATAAATTATTTACAAAACCTTAAACAAAATTTATTGTTTCATTTCGAACATAATAGCATGTTGTTCGTGATGCCATAAGACCGTTGGTTGTTTACTCATCGCATTCCGATATAGATTAAAAATATTATAAATTAAACATAATTTTATGTTGTGCTGGATAGAAATCTGTTTTATGTTTCGTTGTTTGTCTTTGAACGTTCGATGATGTCACTAGGACTCTTTTAATACATTACAGTAGATTTGTTGTATTGTCTAAAATGTACACAATGTGTAGTTTGAATTTACTTTCGGTGACGTTCGGTATATTGTACTTCAATTATTTACTAGTAGTATATTAAAAACATGATTCGGGCGGCGATAACGACGATTTAAAAAATGCAGGACGTTATTTCATTGCCTAAAAGAAATGTTCAAGTAATACGCAGAAACGTTTGCCTGTAGCATATTAATATTATTCAAACGATGTCACTAAGTTGTCGTACTTGATTACTATTTCACCGACACACTATCTACATGTATATAAAATATTCACTGCACATATCGATCAAGCCGGTTAGGCTTATGGTAAGGCATACCTGTCATTTTGTAGTTTGACATAAGTCCAATGTTTTGTGTATAAGAGCAAGTTTTCAGTTTAATATAAAAACATTTTCAAATTAGCACGAAGCATCGTGGACAAATTTGAAAAAGTTCTCTATTGATGCGGTCAGTATGGGTGTTGTAACTTCTTTTAAAATGGCTGATATTGCTGTCGTTATGTATATGTATTTCGCATATCTGGCTAGGAATAGTCAACACAGAAACACAAGTAATGACGATGTATTCATCTTGTGGAATTGTTTTCAGATCAATATAAACAACAATTTCTGATGAATAAAACGTTAAGTTCACCAATGGGGAAATTTAGGATTTTCATTTTCACGAGCTTACATCTAACATCCAGTGTAATGACGTTGCTGTCCACGGTTGCTGTGGTCGCGGAGTTGTTGGCGCTGCAGGAGAACGTATCACCGTTCATGTTTCGTGTCGGCGTGATGACCAACGTCTGTGACGTCACCGTGCCATAGTTACTTCCAGCCACATAACTATACGACCAGGTGTTGGCAAAGACGGCCCTATTGTGTTTCCATGTCAGAGTAACAGCAGGGTTGGAACTGCTTGCCGTACACGTCAATTGCGTAGTGCTGCCGTTAGCAACTTCTGTGGTAGGTCCATTCAACGCAACACTCAGGGGTGGAACTAATGTAAAAAGTATGTTGTGAAATAATAAGATGTTGAGCAACATTGGATTTTATTGCAATTAAGATGCGTTTATATATAAGAGCACATTTATGTATTAACAATGTAAAATATAATAAAAGCTACATCTTACATAACACGTCAAGTATCATGTTCCCTGTCACCAGTGACTGCATAATCTCGTGATTCACGTTGCAGTACACAGCCTTCCTGTTATCTTGGCGTGTCACAGAGCGGGAAAAGTATGACGTCAGTCTGAAGGTGTCGGGTTTGGTGCCATTCTCCACTGTATAATTGGTATCCGTAACTGGAGTATCTCCTTGTAAGACCCAAATAACACTGACCTGCCGGGGACGAAAGCCAGCCGATGTGCACTTGGCGATACGCGAGATGGATTGTTGCTCCATAATTGATCCAAGGGCAGTAACCTCAGGCGTGGAAGGTCTCACTACAAGAAGACTAACCAACATAATTATTTTATAAAATACCAAAACCTACTATATAAGGTACTCCTCGGCTATATTGATTTTATATCTGTATAGATTAATAAGTAAGAATTCACATAAAGCTTCAAAAGGATGTTAAATGGTAAATGATAATTGGTTGTTTAATGTTTGGCCCAACGTGTGATGTATCCAATTTATATTTTTACACTTATTTTCTATGCCTATATCTTTGGGTCATAATTGTTTACATCTTGCATTTTAACCATATTTAAACATTGAAACCTTCTTCCATAAATATTAGAAATTACCAAATATAGTTATCCATGCATGCTAAACGATTGCAAAAAAATGAATTTGTTGAAAATGTGTGGCCCACAAAATCGGTTTTGTGTATATACGTTTCGACCCATTGTGTTGAAAGAGTAGTTGTAATCGATACTTTCAGTTGAATCGGTGGGCCAGAGGTAACGCATCCGACTGGGGTGCGAGAGGTACCGGGTTCAATTCAAGGTTCTGGCAAGGATTGTTAAGTTTGATTATCTGTTTTGTTGTTGTTGTATTTTTACTTTTTTGTCCAAAACACATTATTTGTCGCGCAATTGTGTTATTCCTTTTGCAAAGTTCATTCATTTAGTATATTCAACATGCTGCAAAAACTTTTTAACCGTATAAAGGTATCAAGATAAAGATCTAGCCTTCGGCTTCGGTCCCAATACATTGGTGGGGCTGCCTAGCTGGTCAATATAATGTCATAGGGCCCTCAGTGAGATTCACTATTTCTTAATTAAAACCTGTCTGTCCTTTATAGAACTTTGAAGATGTAGATTCAAGTGATGTTGAAAGATTTTGAGAAAATGCATATATTTTACAATTAATATTGTGATAGGTGCCCACTGCTTTGTATCTTTAATTAAACGTCACATACGTCATAAGTAGAAGTGAACACATCTTAAGTAATATGTGTATAATAATATACTGACACGAAAGTAGAAGACTTTGTTGTGACGTCTCGATCAGCTGCGGCTCACCGCTGTAAGACGACTGACAAATGTACGCGACGCCGTCGTCCGCGCTGGTTGGTGTGAATGTCAATGTGCTGGTGACGTCATAAAGAGTGAGAGTGTTGTTTACAAACGACACTGACCCAGTTAAGCGATTGCCAATGGACACACTGCCTCTGTACCAGTTCACGTCTTGTTTGGGATAGCCTCCCGTGGAGAGACACGTTAGTGTGAGAGGTTTTCCCTCAATCACTAATCCACTCAGGGATATCGCCGGTTTACTTGGTCGCACTGTAACATTGTAACACGTTTACATCAGAAACAGTCGAGTAATCTATGAGTTATTTAATAAAAAGCACAGCATTGGGAAAGTTTATGTGGGAAAAGAAAGGTGTAAAAAGACGTTGAGAGACAAGACAGGGTGAACTGTATACACTCGTGAAGTCGGTGATATTATCTTGGTCTTGGTAAATTGAGAAAGTATTATAAATTGAAGATATGTTCAAGGAAAAATGCCCATTCAAACACTAATTAGAGCCACTTGGGTGCCCCAATGTAGTAGGCCGTTGTGATATTGCTCGTAAATGAATTCGAATTAACAAGAGTTTGTCAAAGAAGGTGGAGAATGCTGTATACAAGTTTTACATGACATCATGTCATTTCACTTGGTTATAAGCAAATTTTACTATGGAACAAAGAAATGTACATAGCAATAATGCGTATGAAAATAGTCATAAACATAAACAAGTAAAATCAATATATGTCATCGTGTAGATTATCATATTTTACTTGTTGAAGTACATGCAACAAAAGTCCAAAAACACAATTTAAACAAACCAGGGGCAATCACTCTGTAATGGTGATGAATGTTCGTTAAACATTCTTAAATTCACAAGTACTTTAACACTAAATCTAAGCACGCTTTCTTGATAAGTAGCGAAAACCTCACATACCTCTATCACCCATAGTTAAAATACCAATGTGATACCATTCCAATGCTGACAAGTGTTCACGAAAAATCACATGTATCACTTTCACTAGTTGAATAGCAAGCGGTACAAGTAAAAATAACAACTTTCAAATTATTTTTTAAGATTGACATTTAACATCATAATGTATAAGCATTGATGGATAACAACTTGGTATGTTTTATCTCAAGAATACATTAAAAACGCTATTCCCTTGAGTCTCTTCTCAAAACTTGCACAACAATTTGTTTGCTTGGCACATTCGGTTAAATGTGGAAATGAATGTTTACAAATGATCAATACTTATTATGTTCTTAAACTGCTAAGAGAGACAATTATTGTCATTGCATGTAAACATATCTGGTCCGTATTATATATGACTGAGTCGTAGTATTCAAATATATATATTCTAAATCTGATGTGCCATATTTGTACAGCGTCAATACGAAAGAAATGGTAGAAAGATAGATAGATTTATTTCGCATTCAATGTACAAGCAAGAAAATACATTATATATATATATCACAGTCAACATTTTCAAAACATATTATCAATAATAATAACCTTTATCACAAATGTATTACCTAAATAAAATGATCAAATATTGAAAGTATTACTATTTTAAAAATGGATTAATAAAATAAAAAGAGTGTGGCCTAATTGACGTATTGTAATTCATCTCCGTTAAACATGAGAAAATGACAAATGAGCGTGTTCACAATGCTCGGCAAAAAAGTGTAACACCAACACTAAACATAACATTATTCTGGAAGTTTATGCCAAAACAATGATTCATGTCCCTGACACAAGTGTCTTTACGACCATATGTTAAATAAAATCACGAATTAAAATTATATATTGCGACATCTCATCGGTAATAACGAATGAGTGAGTCACTGCTGACGCGTATTGTACAATGCAGATAAAGAACCATATTGCAACGTGTATTCACCATTGTTATTGTTATAAAGCGTAAACTTGTCTTCTTCGTGCCACTAGTTTAGTATATAATATTTTTAAAATATAATTAAGCAGCATTGACTTTTAAAAAGTATAAGAAATACATCAAATACAAATATTCAAATGTATTCAAATATTCACACAAACACGGTTGATGAAATGTGCGACCCGCTTTTTAGGCCTTTGTTATGATATTGAAATTGCACAATGTTAAAATCAATAAAAATTACGGCAACTGGTCAATTACCCTTTATATTCTGAAACAAAGATTAGAAATAATATCAGCTGGTATTGCCTCATGGAAATCATGCAAATGCAGATCAACAGGAACGCTTCTTAATGTCCACGTCTCTGCTTTATTTGTAAAGCAACTGTTATATGCAAATTTGTTTCACGAGAAAAGCACTTAAAACAAAAAGATATTTATAAACTTAAAATACTCCTTTATTCTGAGAACAAAAAAAAACAAGTAAAAAGTATTGTCTTGCTTGAAATCAGATTGACACATTTATAATTTTGAAGCATATACTACTCTAAAATGCACCTGCTACCATTCGAATGTGAACAATACCATTCAAAAGGAAGTACTTTCGTTGTATATGATATACACTTACATAACACCAATAGTCTGCTTTTAATATCATTTTGCCTTTAAACGATGTACACAACCCTGCAAGTGACATCATATATGTGGCTGAAAATATGCACTTCCGACTAATAATGAGGTAAAACGTTAACGTACCTCTCACTACAAGACGGACCGTCCAGCTCTGACCTCCGTGATAACACTGATACGTCCCCTCGTCGTATCTGATGACGGGGCTCAGTGTCAGGTCTCTGTTGTTGGTTGCCCAGCTCAGACGACTCAGCATCTCCTGACCCAGGTTAGGGTTGAAGGTAGCGCTGCCTTGGTAGTTGTACTGTGTGAGTCTTCCTGTGCTTCCAATGGGAGGTCCTTTCCACATTGGAAGTGTCACCGCTATGTCACACACTATCATCACGTTGGTGCCGTTCTCCACAGTCTGAGTGAAATCCCCTTCTTGAGCCCAAACGATGTGGACTGAAACAAAACATGTTGTATCCATTTAGGTACGACTCATTGTTAGCGTAAATAGTATTCACTCGTTCAGATTTTTTTATCTCCTCGGATTATTTAATACAGAATGCGTGCATATTGTTCAGAAAAAGACAGTAAATAGGATTTTTGTATGATGTTTCCTTTGCAATGTGTTTAATAACATTTATTTTCAACCAAATCACCTTATCAATTTGGAAGTAAGATGTACGTGCAAAAAGTATAAACAACAATTACAACACCAACACGTTTGAAACCAATACGACCTATGCTAACTTCTAAGCTGTATTATAAAAATATTTCAGAAAAGGTTATGGCAAATTTTATTTATCAATATTACCTTGAGCAATATATATCTTTTACATAAAATTATATAGCTATCCTGCTACACCACATTATACATATAAATAACATTCTAACACAATCAAAGTGTTTCTCTGAATAAACGAATAAAACACCAAACCGTGCTTAAACAGTCAATAGCATGATCGTGTGTAAATGTACTAACGCTCTTACTATTAAACTGTTGTTTAGATTTTCACAAAATCGATATTTTATGTTTTTCTCATTACACCGACGAACGTTTCGAGAATATGTCTTTAAAACTCTAAAATTATGTTGACTTCTAGTAGTTGTTAAATGACGTCACAATGTAACGCATACCATTAGAAATTATTTTGTTTCGCGATGATTGTCAATAGTTACATCACGGTTGCGAATTCAATTGCTAACATATAACCATTTCTGCCTACTAAATATATTATAATAAATACGTATCATTATCAATAAATGCACTCATAAACTAATCTATAATTATAACGACAAAAGAACAAGTCAGTTCTAATTTGCCGTATTTCACATTATATAATATATTTTATGTAGATAATAATAAGTTAACAAAGAGTGCACATAAACTTACAAATCGATTTTATGTGTCGGAATGAATGATGTATACGATGTGATATTTTGTCATGCAGATACAGTAAGTTTATTTTCAGTTTACATATAGCACTTTATAAAATCATAATCATATCAAAGATGACGCCAAAGTATATACGTGTATAATATTTGTGGTTTATAAAATCTTATCATGAACATATGTGTTTGGAACACTGCCCTATGCAAGCTTTAAACTGTATTATATTGTAAACTTGGTACAAGTAAATTTTGTCTGTCCAGTATGCGCTATAATAGCAGTTAGTATAACATATAAAAATAGATAGCAAAATGTTTTATATTTGCAATTGTTGCTAAGACAAGTCTGATGAATGTGTTAATAATCACTGACATAAACGATACATTTTAACTAGGGCTGAAGTTCCAAGTCTCTTAAAGATGCTAGGTCTGTATCTTTATACCCTTATAATCGGTCACAAATCTTGCAATATGTTAAGTATACTAAATAAATAAACATTGTAAAAGGAATTGCAAACTTTTGTGACAAATAATGTGTTTTTGACAAAAAAAAGTAAAAACACAACAACAACAAAGCAAAAAATGAAACATAAAAACACTTGACGACTCCGGGGATTGAACCCGGGACCTCTTGCACCCAAAGCGGATGCGTTACCACTGCACCACTGAGTCAACTGTTAGTATCGATTGTAGTCAAGCCATTTAACTGTTTCGACGCAATGGGTCGAAACGTAAATAAACAAAGCCAAATTTGCGGGCCAGACATTTTCAACAAATGCATTTTTTCTGTATTTTTTACATGCAAGAATAACTATATTTGGCAGTTTCTCATATTTACGGGAGTATGTTTCGCTGCTTAAATATTGTTTAAATGTAAGATGTAAACAATTCTGACCTAAAAGATACAGA
>Ga0224511_10004129_pt1 | contig 10840 bp, 8 predicted proteins | sample SF_May12_sed_USG_2_FD_169988 | JGI IMG/M metagenome (GOLD analysis project Ga0224511, IMG submission 169988) | Sediment microbial communities from San Francisco Bay, California, United States - SF_May12_sed_USGS_8_1 | ecosystem: Environmental > Aquatic > Marine > Sediment | place: USA... | reverse complement strand
GTCGGTCCGTCCGTCCACCTCCATTATCGTGTCCGCTCTATACATCCTATACCAATTGAGGGATTTTCTTCAAACTTGGCTGCAATGGGTTTTAAGTATATTACCATGTCCGAAATATATGCAGTATAAGTATTATGGAATATTACATTATAATATTATACCTTAGAATTATATAGCATACTTAATCACAAATGTGGCCTACAGTGTAAACAAGTTTTTTTGGACCTTGTGACCTAGTTATTAAACAGACATAACCCAGATTCGAACTTTGTCTAGATAATTGTCCTAATGAACATTTTTACTACGTTTCAAAATTGGTCACATAACAGTCTCTGTACTTTACTTTACACTTGGGTGACCTAGATTTTGACATGTCAAGAGCCAGATTCGAACTTAGCCTAGATATTGCCTAGACAAACATTTTGACAAAGAAGAAGAGAACCCAACAATACAATATAATTTCTTTTCCTCCAACTTCTGTAGGATAGTCTCTTATTGCGGCAAAAAGGCACAGTTGTGCCGCATATAAGCAATCTTCCCTTTATGCGTTGATTTTCAACGCATAAACGGAGTGAAGCCGTTTATGCGTTGCATTTTAACGCATAAATGGATTTGAAGCCGTTTATGCGACAGGCGCGTTATGCGGCGTCACAAAGCCCTTCGTATGGAACTAACCTGTCTCAGCTGATTAGATTTGCTAGAGTATGAAACAGGGTTGAAGATTTTAATGAAAGAAATTCTATAATGTCTCGCAAACTTTTAAAGAAAGGTTTTCTATATCATAAACCTAGAAAAAAAGGAAAAATTTATAACAGGCATTTTTATTTAGTAAAGAATTTTAATTCTTCTTTGATTATTATGATTGAAGGGGGTATATCGCATCCACATTTCTATGGGGATTTTCTCAAAAAGATTAAACAAGTAAAAAACATATCTATTTGAATAACCTTGCAAAATGCCGTTTCATTGATAACGCAAGATTTTCTTAACAAAATATATGATGAAAACATCTTTAAAACACCTGTTTATTAGTTGTGAGTAATAGTTTTTACAAAAAACATCTAAGATATCGTAAAACCATAAAACATTATGACAGACTTTATTATTGCTGTGTTACCCATTCTTTTTTAGATTGAAGATGTGAATTCATATATTTCATTATCTCCATTTGTTATATTACTGTTGTATTATTATAGTTTATTGATTCTTAATCGATTGGGTGTATTTTTTATTTAAATGTGCTTTTATGTGTTCTTATGTTGATGTTATGTACAAAGCCATTGAATATGTGTACATAAAAATAGGCGTTGAATTAAATAAAAAAGTTGTAAGTTTCAAGTTTAATATGCAAATCAGATAAACGGCTTCCTTTTGCATCTAAATTAGGTATGAGTTTATTTTCATTATCTGTACATAACATGCTCTTGGTGTTTTGTTTTTTCAATGTCATGTACATATAGTTTTGTGTGTACACTTTGTAATTTTGTATTTTATTGTCATCTCTTCGTTTAATCGGAGGAATAACATATATATTTGTATGTGCTGCGCCATAAGAAAAACCCGTATTAATGACATGAAATGTAATTTTCTGTTTTTACATACATTGTACATTATGTTTATCAAACTGCGATGAACAAGTGCTGAAAATGTCATGCAGCTATCAAGCACAGTTGTTATGATATGAGCATTTGAATAGTAACATATTGTGAAATTGGAACGTGACGTCAAAACACCACTGAAAGAAAATGACGTCAAAAATCATTTTAAAGTTTAAATGACGTTCGTAAAATAATCGATAAATCTAAAAAAAACTCATATAAAACACATTATTTATTTCTTTTAACATGTTCTGTGTAAGAATATCAAAATTAAAACTAATATGTTGATGTTAAGAACATTAAAAATCAATTTTAAGGCATAAAAAACAACACCTGATTGTGCACGAATAATTACCATAGCAACAATAGAATGTAAAGAAGCAAACAAGCAAGAGTTTTATAATCCCTATACATTGGGCAAGATGTTAGCCATATCCTTATGTCAAAGAAACATACCCGGAGAACTGGAGCAATGCCAGATGCATCCCCACATACGAAGTAAAAATACCATTTATTTTGTAATGACTGACCATAGTGACCAAGTCTAAGTTGGTATCAAAAACAAAGAATGCGCATACCGGCTGTGCATTTTAATGTAAGATTTTCACCGTTTACTGCATTATCGACTTTCATTTTCAACATTTGTTATTTTCAGGGATGTGCTGCGACAGTCTTGTGTCACTACTGGAGCCGACACAGGTGACTGGACGGATATAGAGGACATACACACCAACAGGAAACGTGTAACTAGGTAATTTTTAGACTTACTTTATTTACTAAATTTTGTATAGCATTTTATGAACATACACCTATTCAAAGCTTAACACACACTATTAAAGTTGATATAATCATGCCTTTCTCAACTGAATTTGTAAAAATAGTCCTGTGTCTATTCATATTATGTTGCATTACTTTTAGCTTGATTTCAGAGGGAGAGAAACTTTTGATGCATTGATTATTTGTAAAGGGATATATGGTTTGCAGAAGATTCAAAACACTTCCTGATGGCCGTAATAAGATTCCTCATGGAAGAGCCAAAAAAACGCCTTCAAGACAACTTCGGGCCAGAGATAGACTGTTTTGTACCGTGGACACAGCCTGGCAAAAACGTGCCTTCGATAGTTTAACTTGTAAGCTTGTCATATAATAGTTTCCTTATTGTATTGGTCGAAATTTTGTAAAAGTTGATGAATTTCATTTTGGTTTATATTTAACAAGTACACCTTATTGAACAAAACTGGCATGACTTGTCATGAAGTCATGGTCTGCCTTATAACGCTCCATTGAAAGACAAACAACTTAGAGTAGCACTGGAGAGAGAGTTTTAAGAACAGTGACGTAAACAGAAGTGGACATTTTTAAAGAAGCACAATTGGGATGTGTAGTTGTACATTAAATGAACTAGTATTAGCGTCATTTAAAGCAATAACAAATGCCCTTGTTGGAGTATAACATTTTTTTGAATGTTCTTTGTCACAAGTCCCGCCACGTCACGTTTCTTATACTGTCAGTATCTCCAAATCCATTAGTGGTGTAAAGCCTTTATTGGTAGATACGTTTCTGAGAGACGGAGTAAATTGTATAAAATCATAATCTTGGCTATCATAAATTTTTAGTATTTGTTCATCGTTAAGTTTCATACGTTATAATATATGAAAGGTATCGACTTGAAACTGTGCATGTATAAAGATCTCGTTGAGGCCGAATACAAAAAGAATGAAACATTTTTCTTGCTATCATAATTTTTAAGCAAGTCCCTTTGTTATGTTCTTTCATACTTTAATTTTTTAAGCCCTATCTCAAAAACTGTTGAAGGTATCAACCTGAATTTAATGGTACATATACTCTGAAGAAAACAAAACTCTTGATTATATAATTTTGAGTCGTTGTTCTACGTTAAACATTCCACACTGTCGACACGCGGTCAGATGGGGTCAGTTCATAATGAAGCACTGTGATGTTTCTGTAACATATAAAATAGGTCATTATGTGAAAACCAAACCCTTTGCACGTTAATTGATATACTGTACATAAAACAAAGTTTAAATTTTCTGAAATGTTACTTTGTAGACTTTAGCTAGAAATGTTTATGTTTTTTCTTTTAGCAATGAATATATTACGCTATACAGACACTCTAGCGTTGCTTGTTTTACTACTTTATCTTACTTTTTCAATAGCTTCGTTAGAACACTCATGGCATTGAATTTCTTTTTTGTCATCAGAAATGTATGAACAACTTTTGTTTTGTAAACAATGTTAATTCTGCATATGTAAGTATCTTTCTAGTGTGTTAATTAAGACGTTAACTTTTAAAATACGAGAACACTATTTTTGCGTGCGAGCGTGTGTGTGTGTGCGTGTGCATATGCTGGTGTGTTTTAATGATATAAACCATGACATTCTTTCTCTAGATGGTACAAGTTACCGGTGTAATACTTATCAATCAGTGTTAATAAAAACAATTTGATGAAGATCAACCACCTTGAGATACTGTAGTTTACGTTGACTATAAAATATATTTCACGGGGACCAAGACGGTGGATAATGTTTAAACCAAAGCCTATAATTTATTTTTACTTAAGCCTTAGGGTTTCGTTAATCAATAAACATTGAAACACACCTGAAAAATAATAGTATTTAAATTCTTTTAAGTAATAATACTAAGTACTAAAGTTGACTTGTACACATGTGTGTATTTCAATAACTTTAAACTATTTTTGTTACTGCTAAAAGATTACGGCATAAAATGTAGATGTAACGTTATGTATGACTTGAATAAAAGTAAATGAATATGTCCATTAATCTAAACCCATCTTACTATTTTCTATTGCAGGCTGAGACGGTACACGAGACTCGGTTGTTGGTCATAACCTGCACCAGCAGATATGCCAATATATGGCAAGTGGCGCAAACGGCGCAAACTGCGCAACGCCATGCCCAACATCCTGCTCAACCGCCACTAGTGTCTGTCAAAACTATAGATCCGTACGGACGGAGAGAAGTAGAAATACATATCCATGGAAAGTTCATGGCATTTAAAAACGTTTTAGTTAGGAAGGCCGGATTGCAGTTAAACTGCACATCAGTTTAACTGCAATCCGGCCTTCCTCACTAAAACGTTTTTGAATGCCACATGTTGGTTGTTTGGCAGTCAATGTTAGGTTGCCTAATAGTCTTTCTGGGGATTAACATCCACCTTGAACATCTTGCATGGTCTTAATACAAGAGGTGCATGTAATATCTAGACAACGAAACCACATTATGTTATCTACGTGTGTGGTGCTCGAACAGCTTTGCTAGTGAAATAAGTAACAAATATGTGATATTGGGCAATGCGGGGACATCGTTGCCAGACCATGACCCACAGGCAGACGGTACACTCAACACTGCAATGGGGGAATATGCCTTAAATAAAGGGTCAAAATGGTTTGAGGTCAAAAGTTGTGGTCAAAAAAGAAAATTGTTTGAGTTGAGCTGCTCTTACATGTGCTGCGTGTAGCAAGTCATGGTTAATAAGTACACGTGTATTGCTTTAGAGGACATTCTCATTCGGTTTTGGGCATAACATATTGTGAGATTAAATTAGTGGCCTATAGTGAAATATACTGGAGCGCCAACCCGGACAATATCCCTCCTGTCACTTTGCTACCCCGGACAAATGTCATTTCGACATTTTGCCAGTTTAAGAACTCTAAGTAGACTTCATAGTTTATGTCCAAGATGTGAATGGCGTTTTATGATTTGCTTATGTATGGTGTCGTAAAACAGTCACAGTGTTATTTTTCATTTCCCATGCTTAGATTTTGGAGATGTTATTCATAGATATATAACTTAAATATCAATTAAAATAAAAATTGTTGCAAATTTTGAAGATCAAACTTCAGGCTGACAGTTTACTAGAGCCAAATAAGTTTTTCTACTTCACTTCAAATCGATAAGATCTTGAGGCTAAAATAACAGGAACTACTTGTGTAAATTGTTCATTTAGTCACTTAACAATTATTTTATATTATCACTAAGCATACACCATTTACGTTGAAGATTATATAGAGCCAACACATAAGAAAGTGTCATGCGCGGGGTGTGGATTTTAGTTGCGGTCCAGCGCATGCGTTGTGTGTGGGTTTTACTTGCGGTCCTACACAGTGTGTGGGCTCCACGTAAGTTTTCTGTTTATATCTTGTTTTTAAGAAATAAACGTTTAACTTGATAACATCATTAAAGATAAACTTATTGCATATTATATGATAACAATAATTATGATATAATTTTAGAGAAGTAAATATTTTACTATGTTTTATTTTGCCTTTAAAGATGCTAGGTCTGTATCGTTATACCCTTATAATCGGCCACAAATCTGTCAATATCTTATAGATACTAAATCAATTTACATTAAAAAGGAATTGCAAAATTGTGTGACAAATAAGGAGCTTTTGGACAAAAAGTAAAAAAACACAACAACAGCAATACAAAACAACAAACATGAAAACACTTGCCGGAGCCGGGAATTGAGCCCGGGACTTCTTGCACCCAAAGCAGATGCGTTACCATTGCACTACCTAGTCAACTGAGAGTATCGATTGTAGTCAGGCTTGTTAACTATTTCGACGCAATGGGTCGAAACTTAAATAAACAAAGCCGAATTTGAGGGGCACACATTTTCAATAAATACACTTTTCTGTAATAATTTTACATGCATGAATAACAATATTTGCCAGTTGCACATATTTACGGGAGTAGGTTTCACTGCCTAAATATGGTAAAGATGTAAGATGTAAACAATTCTGACCTAAAAGATACAGGCATAGCATCTTCTATGCGTGTTTCGAAAACAACACCTCTTTTTAAGTTGGTTTTGTGCATCTTGTGGGTGTTTTTGATTGTCACAATGGTTTAAATAAATTATTCTTTTTGAAAGGTTTTTAAGAATTTTGCCAAATTTGATTGTATAACGTGTTGGGTGTTTAAAGAGGGATAAAGTGATAAAACTAAAAAAAGGGTGGACAACAAAATGTGAGATTTAAATGTAGAAAGTGTGGACTTAACGGACAGTGTACGATTATGCCGTCAATTAAATTATGCCATTTAAATAATTATAAAACCGTTTGATCACATGGAAGACTCAATAATGAGTGTACCGTTGATAAACCTTATGCCGGAAATAATAATATATTTATTTGGGAAGAGTATTTCATTTCTCAGCAGAATATTCCGGATGCCGGGTTTTAGTAGCCATCTACATGTATATCGGAATATAGACTTCGGTGGCAGTCTTCATTTTAATCGTTCCATATCGACGATAAAGCGACTTTTTAAAAGTATTTATAAAGTTTTCGGTGTAATGTTTTTATTTGACAATACAATACCTTTGTCTTATAAAATTTTACAAAATAAATAATGAAAAGGTCGTGCAATGGCCCAGTAAGCTTATATTAATATAGTAATTTTGTGTTAACATGCTAAATATTGTGTTTTGCCCTTACTTGCTTTCAGTTCATTATTCTCTTTCAACATCTGTTGGATATTCTAGTAGTTTGCGATTACTAAACGTACTATTTACATACCATTACTGACACTAGGTCTCTGACAGTTGTCTTGTGATTCCATTTGTCTGTCAGAGCTCCTTCGTTGATCCATGATTATTTAAGACCTTTATCTGAAAGCGTCACAAGCTGAAATATATTATAATTATTTACGTAGTACGTGTAAAACAAAAACAAGCCTTAATTCACCTATAAAAGCTTTTGGGCCAAAAACAATTAAAGGTCCACGCAGGTGCGCCTTCACCCCCTGGACCCGCTCGTGAAATAAACAATTGAAAACGGATATAGTTGAATAAAGGCAGGCATCCGGAATCCAAAAATATAAAATACAGAGTATTATGGAAAAAATATAAAAGTAGATACTATTATATTACATTGTATATTATACTACATTAATAACATAAATACAATACATGTTTATCCAGTGTCCAATATTATGCAGAACTGTATATATAATATAAAATATATAAATGAAAATACATTGTATCATCCAAAAGATATAAATACCGTTCGAACAAGAGATCACGTGGTCTATTTTATCACGCAATGGCTGCTGTGTTTACAAAAGGCAATTCACAGACCAGCTTTTCCTACCTTGCTTTCCTTGTAATGTGTACTATTAAGCCAAAACAAAGACCATAATTATACATGAACAATAAGCACTCAAATATTATTGTGCAATATATTTTAACCATTCAGAACTTTTTGCATTTCTCTGCAGCTATCCCAGATTGTCAAACCTTGAATCCATCAGCACCATTGTCAATCATATCACGGAGTGATGGTGATGCAGAGGGAAGCATTGCAACTTACGCATGCGCGCCAGGCTATTCGTTAGTTGGTGACAGTACACGACAATGCGCATATGATGCAGGCTTATCTACTTCCTACTGGTCAGGAGACGAGCCTTCATGCAAACCTGGAAAGTGACAAAAATCCACTTTTGAAAATGCATTTTGAAACTTTTTTAAGAACTTTGATTATTTTTCCTTTTTAAAATTTATCTTAAACAAACAATTAATAAGTAATTTAATAATGTTAGAACATGAACACTATTATTTATATTATGCCTCTTTGCCCTGGTCGTCTACCTAAATTAAATTTAAGACCCTTTAGGGGACTTAAAGTTATATTACCGTTGAACAAGAGCATTTAATGACACAACTTAGTTTTCATAATATTTCACCTAAATCATAAGTGTATCTTCATAAATGATAAACTGCAATACGATTTAGAACTGATTTCATCGAAACACTAGGATGTTTCTGAATATACATTCGCGAATATTTCAAATTCTAGCCGTTTTTAAAAGCTCTCGGGATCGATCGTTTTCAAACGAAGTGACCTCATTCGCATACGGAAACATGCGGGAATGCTATTTTTAGGAACGTTTTGAGTTAAACTGTTAGGTATTGCTTATTTAAAATCCGATCCGACCATTTACGAAAAAAAGCGAAGGACTTCGCGCCAAATTATAAATCTTGTTTGACTACCTGGTCAAATAAGAAAATGGATTTTTAGAATTGCCAGAAATGTTACGAAATGAGTTTCTCGGTTGCCAAACTGTGTCAATATTAGTTAAATTATGCATTTTATAACAATAAGGTTTTTATTTGACAATATATTTAAATTAATTTGGCCAGTAATAAATCTTTAAATAAACAGTTTGGATCGTTATATCGTTATAGGTATACATGTATGCATGTGATATTATTTACATTACAAACTACTATAAATGTCCAGATCAAAATACGACGTATGGCAACAACAATAATTATGTTTACCATTTCGTATAAAATTAGACAAAACTAGTGGCATTTTCTAACGAAATCACGTTATGAATAATAATCATTTCAGAATGCCCGACACTGTCCCCGCCACCACCATTGTCAGTTTCAACTAATGGTCTCACCGCGGGAAGTGTTGCCACTTACTCGTGCTCATCTGGCTACACGTTGTCTGGTGACGTCACATGCACGTGCGCGGAAGGATCATGGACTGGCGATGAACCTGAATGTTTACCGGGCAAGGAATTAAATATATAAACACATAAAAACAGATATATTTCTTTGATGGTTTAAAACAGCTGACCTCCAGAATATACTAAAAAATCATTAGTTATATAGATATTTCAAAATATCTCTTCAAATACATATACTAGTTGTAAGTAATCAAAATAACGGTTAAAACCTACATATCTTTACTTTTGTTGCTTTGAAAATAGGCAATTTCCTACTAAATACAACGGCTACTGCGTTAGTAACACAGTAGATTATGCAAAGAAAAACGATGTTTCACCAACGATTCTGTCAATTTTCTTATTTGAATTAAGGGGTCAGTAATAATATATTTCTCCTATGAACATAACTTGACCAGTTTTTACCGTTAATTTTATTATTTGTTTAATTTTTAATTTTCTGAGCATCTGAAGGTCAGCTGCTTTAAATGTCATACCAAATTATGAACATCAAAGTTATCAATTGATTTGACTATCGTAAATAAATGCATGCCTGGTTTATAAATAACACCACATTGTTTGACTAATCGTCAGAATAAAAATAGTTTACAAATGAAGACCAAGTGCATTGACAAGTATGACGTTCACGTTATTCCTAGGACACATACTTTGAGGTAAATTAAAGAACACGGGTATATATGTGCTGAATAAGTGTATACGTTTGATATTATTTACATTAAAAACTAATAAAAAATTCCAGACAACGATATTAATGTTTTCCATTTCTTTTACTATTGTAAACTAATGCATGCCTGGTTTATAAATAACACCACATTGTTTGACTAATCGTCAGAATAAAAATAGTTTACAAATGAAGACCAAGTGCATTGACAAGTATGACGTTCACGGTTTAACTAAATATAGACCTATAAAAAGAGTGCACTGCCATCAATGTTAAGCTTGGCAAAATTGCAAGTTGCATAATAAAAGGTTGCGCTTTATTAAACACATTGTAACTTAAACCCAAATCAACTTTAGAATGCCCGTCGCTGACACCAGCCGCCCCTTTGACAGTTCAGCTTACTGATGGTGTGACCGACGGAAGCACTGCCACTTACGCATGCACATCTGGATACACGTTGTTCGGTGAGGTCACACGCACGTGCACAGATGGATCTTGGATTGGGGATGAACCTTCCTGTCTGCAAGGCAAGTGTTACATAAAACATACATACATGTATAAGACATAGTTTGTCATACTTGAATTATCAGTCTTAATATGGCATTGTTTCAGTATACTATTGCTGTCAAATTAGTCTAACCGTTATACAAACTATTCTTATACATAATGCAAATGTACTTCATTATTACAAAATAAGCAAACATTAACAAATTAATGTTATTGTTAATAACGTTATCACCGTTTCCAAAGTCTCCTAAATAGATGGAGTAGGTGTCGACTTAACGTCTTAAACGAGAACGTCTATGTCCAAAATGAAGTATTTTTTGGTCGAAATTACAAAACTGTTAAAGCGTCCACTAACATCTTCGTTTGCATCTCTGTATTACTATTACGTTAGGAAAGTATGTCTTGACATAAGACTGGCTGCATTGTTTTGAAATAGGACTCATTATTCCTTCAGATTGCCCTGCACCGATTCAATCTCAACCAATGACAATTTGGTTTACTGCTGGCATGAGCGCGGGAAGCGTTGCTACTTACGCATGCGCACCTGGCTACA
>Ga0224511_10004128_pt1 | contig 10841 bp, 6 predicted proteins | sample SF_May12_sed_USG_2_FD_169988 | JGI IMG/M metagenome (GOLD analysis project Ga0224511, IMG submission 169988) | Sediment microbial communities from San Francisco Bay, California, United States - SF_May12_sed_USGS_8_1 | ecosystem: Environmental > Aquatic > Marine > Sediment | place: USA... | reverse complement strand
TGAAGAAATTCCCCAAGAATTGCAGAGGCCCTGCTAACAATACCTGCATATTTTCTCATGCTGGGAAATGCATGGGAACTGGCATAACTGGTACAGGTAACTCAGCAGGGAGTGATTTCTCTGCACCAAGCGTTCATTAATATCTGTCAGGCTTTAATAAAATGAAAAATTATATTTCAGAACATAATGATAAATCTTTGCTGAAAGAAAATCATGCAAAATATTGAACTGCCGTTGCCAGCAAGTCATGGGAAAGTGGCAATAATAATAACATGATTGTGTTTTAAGGCTAAAATTGATTGAATCAGATGTAAACCATGCCCATATTCAAAATGTGTTTATTTTGAAAATGATTTACACAAAACGAACTGAAAGGGTTATTCGCAAACTTATTAAAATGCTTTACTGTTTTATAGCCGTTGATTTTACCTCATTTGTAAGCAATGCACACACGCACTAAACTTGCACATGAATCATGTTGTAGTTTAATGATTTATAATGTAAATAAAAAATTTTATTTGAAACATCATTCTTTTGCACTTGTTTCCCTATAATAAGAATATTTTGTTTCTTGTCTTCGTAGAATTTTGATGTGGGTTTTGTTTAATGCAGAAGACCACATTTATTTGATATTGGGCTTAAAATGTTTAATTTGAATGAACATTTGTTTTTTGTAATGTATAGTTAATGTTTATATGTTTCACCTGTTTAATTTCTATGGAAACATTTTTGCTCTTTTGGCACTCATCTGGCTTTGACCTGTTGAACCCATTCTTGCTAGGACGCATCATAGCTCTAGTCATTGTTTTTCCTAGTAATACCTAGCATATAAGAGGGAAATACATTGGCATCAGGTCATATTTACACAATTTACTGAACTACTTATGTAAATAAGCCTGGACATAGTGCCCATCTTTTGTTATGTTTTTGGTTGTAAGAACAAACATAAGATGTCATATTTACTTAATTTACCTAGCTAATGGTGTGATTTAGACAGTGTACGGTGCCCCATTTTTGTTATGTTTCCTGGTAACAGGAAAAATAACCTTAGAATGAGCATACATGTGCTTATGACAAACACCTATTGTGCCTGGTTGTGAAGGTGTATAGAATGCTGTGACTTTCTCTACAGTTCTATGAATGTCTGCGGAAGAACAACAGCTATCGTGTTGACAGAGTGCTTTACAATGAAAGTAAATGTCAACAATTACGTCTGTAGTTGTACAACAAATAAAGCAGATGTTTGGAAGTAATTGTGTAATCAAATGGGCCTTGTATTGATTTCATTGTCTTAGAAAAATCTAAGTATTCTGTGTGTTGTGACGCAAGGCTGCAGAATGCCATGCTTCATGGCTGCTTTTGTGTTGGCACAAAGAGATGCTGCACATTTTGTGAACAATTTACTCAGTTATGATGTGGGAAGTTTAATGCCCTATTAGTCGCTGTTTTATTGTTGGCGTGGCTTTTGCAAACAGTTGTAGGATGAAGTTGTATTGGAAGACCAATCGCTTGCCGTAAAATCAGAATTGTTGCCCTTGTCTAGTACATGTATTTTGCATTCTGACGCAAATTTAGAATTCATAAAAAAACTGCATAGCAAACATTTAAGCTTTACTTTAAATCCTTATATCCTTATTGAATATACTAACAAATGCAAAAAATAAGATAGTATGACTAAGAAAAATTACATTGCAGCCAAAATGGTAGCACACAACAGTGTCTGATTTCTCTGTCCTATATCCCGCTAGTGTCCTGGCCTCGTTGTTTTTGGCCAGCAGTGACCTCTGGGTGTGACTTAATACCTGATATTGGCTCCTGCCACTGTGTTTACCTCTCATTACCACCTCTATACTGGCCTAATGAGCTTAGGTGGGACAACAAAATAAATCACTTGTATAAATAAACATTACTTTTTCTTTTCCGACTATGTTTTTTGGCTGCTGTTTCACAGTGTTGTGTGAATGTCCTTTTAGAACAGTATACTTGGTGTATATAATTATTGTTTGTGTGTTTTATTCTTTGAATTGGTTCAACATAAATATTTGTGTGACTTACCTACATGGAATGTATTTTTGGCTGACTGTGAGCTTAAGTTCCTTGAAATAGTTCTGGTGTTGTCAAAGGACAAAGAACTTGAGGTCTGATTATCAGAATTTCTGAAAGTTAGCAACACATTCTCTTATTCATAATTACCGAAACAGAAGAGAATATCAAAAGTTTCTTTCTAAATAATGATGCAATCCCTACTAGTGTTAATCATCTTGCAGACTATGGTGATCAGAAGGGACTTAGACATGTGATGTACCTAATAGCATTAGGACATTTTATTCATTCTCCAAAATTAAGGATGACAGTGACATCACCTAACACTTACCTTGTACCTAAGTCTGTAGTGTCTGTTACCTAAGTCTGTGGTGTCTGTGATGTGGCAGCGTGCTGTAGATATGTGTGGCCATTAATTGTTGCTGACAGTGGTGGTTCGGGTGACAAGGAGACGAGATGGGAACTGCTGATTGGGCGACTCACACACTGGATTTGTGGCTCCTTTAGTTCTACATGCTGGATGTTACAGCTACCATGAAATACAGTGTTGTTGATAGACAAGTTTTGTGGAATACTGTGCATAATTTTGCCATTGGTGTTTAAGCTAATTACATACCCATCGCAAATACTTATGAATTTAGAATTGATAAAGATATAACAAAATATACACAAAATTATGACCAAATGAATCACAATGACTTGCATTGAAAATTATGTTGCAAAAAAAATTTACAGCACAAAATCTTCTGAATTGACAGTAACAAGTGTTGAAAGTGAAATGAGATTTTTTCTAGGAAAGACCTTCAAGGTCTTACAATATTACCTTGGGAAGTAGCATGTGGTGCTTTATTGGAAGGAATTGTGGTGTCTTCCATTTTGTTTGGACCTTAGGGGGCATCCTACAAGTGTTTGTGACTTTACCCTGGATTAATTAATGTCAACAAGCAGATTCTAAACTTAAAAGATGGTTATTTTGATTGTTTTAAAAGTTAGAGATAGTTCTTATGATTTGAGTGCTTGAATTGTTTTTGATAAGTGATTGAATGGCATCGTTTTTCTTTTTAATTTGTAAATCATATTTTTCGAACAATGAACCATTATGAAAAACAACAGACTTTGGCACATTAATATTGAAATTAAATGAAACAATTCACTTCATTAAGGTTTTTCTGCACCAATCGTGCTCACTGATTGATGAAAGGTCTGATTCTTCTAATTTTCTATGCTCTGAACAAAATTTATTGAAGTTTAATGTTATTTTCTTGTTATATAATGACAAAATTGGCCCTAATTCAAGTATTTGACGGCTGAGCATGTGTTTAATTCAGTTAGAATCTGTAAACTGCATTGAAATAAATGGTATTGACTTTATAATACAATTACTTATTGACAATTTGAATTTAAAAATGCCTTCAGGCTAATATAACGTTCATATATTGTACATATACATGTTACTTAGTAGGAAATATTTGAGGTGAAGGCGATGGTTGTATATTATTACAGTTAAATGAAATGTGAAAGATAACCTAATTACTGTGTTATATGACTTTATGAATTAATATGCACACATTTAAGGAATGTAATATGTATATAGAACAGCTTGTGCTATAAGGTTACAGAACACCATTTTTATGCTGTTGAAAATATACAGATAATATAAGGACAGTGGAAAATAGATAACTGTGAATGTACTTTAACAAGTGTGCATATTTGTGGACTTTGGGTGGTGTGATTGGGCTTGGTGTGGCTTTGTGAACATGAGAGGGGACTCATTTCATAGGATTCTTAGTTGTGGTGGAAAATGGATAGCAGAGAAATAATGTTTCTCTTGTGTTTTGTATAATATTTTTTATAAGCCAATGTGTGGAAAGACCTTGTAAATGAAGCATTGTGATCTATCTATGGATGTAGTGTCAATATAGTTTTTTTGTGAAACAAAATGACATGATGTTTTCTGATGGATTTACATTCCAAATATTTGTAATTTTCTATACAAGGTTGCGAAGTTGTGATAGTTGTGAATGTGTTTCTTTTGAAATATGGAGAAATAATGCCACCAAGTGGCTAAGGTGGTGATTGGCTGGATTGACAGGATGGGTTCGAGACCCAAAGTGTTGAGGCGTCTTAGTATGATATTAGTGAGTATTATATTGCAACCTCTCTTCACTTTGCCATCGATGTAATAGTGAAATCAGTATAATTGTCACCATTATCATTGGTATCTTTACTGTAAAGCAACATATTCTTGTCTTTGATATAGTCTTCATTGTGGTCACTATCATCATCATTGTCGACATCAGTTCTGTTATTGTCATCATTATCATCATCATTATCATAATCATCATCAGGATAATCATCATAATCATGTTTCATCGTCATCGTTGTCGTCATCGTAGTCGCCACCACCATTAACATTATAATCATTATTATCATCAACAAAATATTTAACCGCATTTCGGATTTAAGTTGTAAACTTGCCAATGGCCTACATATAAAGAAGCAAACCAGATAAATAACTGGCTGAAAAGCTTTGCCACAGATAGAGATGACTATAATTGTTTGTGTTACAAAAGTATTCTAATGCTGTAGATGTTGATTTGACATAAACAGTCTAATACAGAAATATGATATGAATGTCTGCTCACTAGTAAGTTATGTAATGTATGTATGTATATGTTACATTTTAATGTATAGCATTTGGCACAGTCTGTGTTCATGTTGACAATTAACCATTTTTACAATAATTTTAAAAACAAAAACATATATTATGTGAGACTTAGCAAACTGTTCTTGACTTCAACATTATAGTTATTCTGTATTCTGGAGAATCTGCTCCATATATGAAACTTTACAACATTCTATGGGCGTAGGGTACCATATGTTGCATTAATCACTTGAACAAGCTGTCGTTTGATTCCATGGAATATGGACTTATACAACAGCTAAATCCAGCTTTCCTCAGTAAAACGCATGACAAGAAACTTGTCAGGTACTTTTATTTTGAACATTAATGGATTGGACAGTCAGGTCAAGAAAATCTAAAATTTGTTTACTTAAAAAAAGTCAAGGCATCATTAAAGGTTGGCATAAGTATTCAGCCAAACAGTAGATGGTTTGTTATGTAAACTTTTTGATGAAATTACTAAAATGATGTTAACAGCAAACAAAAACATTTTAAAAGAGCTAATCTTAACATTTTAAAATGGCTACCCATGTGATATTGCATACTGAAAATGTAATGAAACAGCACCCAAACTTCCCCATACACCACAAAGTTGTGTGCACCATGCCAGAATCTGTCTCATTAACATCATTGTGGTTGCCAAGCTTAGGGTTTGCATCATAATTACAACCAGGATATTAGAAATTTGGAGACTGGGTCTGATACTTGTATCACAGTGGTTTCAGCATTTCACTTGAAATTATGACTGTATATATGGTCCTGTTTGTTTTGTTCATAGTGAGCAGGAAATTGAGATGTTGGTAAATACAAGATGTCTTGTTCATTTCCTGGCAAATTTATCTGCTTGATAAGTCTGTTGAAATGCATACCTATCACTCAGTCAAGACTGAAGTAAGAAGATTAACTAGTCTAGATATTACATAATTATAAACCTCTGTGTAGCTCAGTTGGTCGGGTGGTAGACTGTGAACCACAAAAGTAAGATGTTTGAGTCCCACTGGCCAAACTGTCTGTAATGATTGATACCAGTCAGGTGTTGTCTCTCACATCTGAATCATGTGAGGAAGCAGTGAGTCACTTAATGTATCAACAGACCGCTTGAAATGACGTCCGATTCCTGACAAAAATGCAGAAATTTAGATTATGCCGTAACGTTCAACGTCATTTGGGCCAATCAGAAGACTGAATCTTTTGAGTATCACTGCTTACGCTCATTTCATTGTTTGGCGTAACGAGCTTTCCTGCCATTTTGTCGGACATCGGACGGCATTTCAAGTTCTGTCGATACAATACTTGCAGAATTGAATGCACATGTGTATAATGAACTGGTTAGGTGGAGCAGCACCTGTTTTACGACCTTGTTAAAAAAAGGCTTAACTAGTACAAAAATAAATAGCTGACATTAATGTCTCATAAAAAAACAACAGCAGCAACATAAAGTGCAAAAGTCCTGCTGCAGATAAATGACAATGAAACAGTGGTGTCTCCAATGATGTATCTGAAAACAGTAAAGGCAGTTGCAATGAATGAAGAGCAACAGTTTATCCTGTTGGCCTTGGAGCATTTGACAATAACAGAAATATTTCCTGTGTTTATATAATGATTTACTGTCACACAAGTCTATATTATTCAGAAGCATGGGTGAAACATGTAAACAAACAATAACAAAATAGTGGACCGGACATGCAGTATAAAGTTTTCACGTTCACTATTTTCCTCTAATAAGGACCTACTTTAAAGCCAAATTCCTTTAAGTTTTTTTGTTTTTATAAATCTAAAAGAGCTAATCATTGTTTGTATATGATCTTTTAACGTTTATGGCTATGGCTATTAATTCATTGTCAAGTTTTATGGGTTTTAAGTTTGACTTTTATCAGTAATGAATTAGTAACGCTGAAATAGATCATATTTGCTTTTCTAAATGATTATTAATGCTCGCTGCAAGTATAAGTCATTATCAATCATCAGCCAAGACAAACAATGATGTTCCTTGTTCCTTGATGCATGTTTGCATGTAAAACAAACATCTTACTCAACCTATCACCACACTTTGCCCCCACACAAGAACTCTTTTATTCTGAGATCGATCAATTCAACATAATCTGAAAATGGGTCACCGAATATCCTGTAAGGACTGAATAGTTGGTTGTATATTTTTGTTAATGAAGCGTCCACATATTTACAGACTGCTGTAGTCAAGTGGAACATCTTAAGGTTACTACATACTACATTTACGATGAATGTTAAACACACATTTTGTCGTTTAAATCGACCCTGAGGTTGGAATGTCACTTAAATTCCTATCTACTTACATGGTCATGCAGTGAGATTTTTTAATGTCTTGTCAATAAGTAGAATTGTTGTACTATGTAGTGTAAGGACAAGAAGGTTTTGTTGATAAAATTGAGAGCGAAAAAATGTTGGAATTAAGCGAAAATGGTCTGGATTTTGTTAAAACTCAAGAGGTATTCTTATTTATGTTTGAAATTTTTATATAAAGTTGTGATTGTCGAAAACTTGTGAATGAAAATAACCTTTTGATCTTGTAAAGTGTGTTTGGTATATGGAGTATTTTGTCAATGGATTTGTGTGAATGAAGTTGTTACTAAAGAAAAACTGAGGGTTTCAATAGTTTGTCAAATTCTTTGATGTAAAATATTATATTTGTTCTGTTTGCATTTATATAAACACTGTTTGTAGGTACAAAATATACCAATTAAAGTGTGAAGTGTGAAAACTGTTTTGTCATGGTGTACCTACAGAATAAAGTTCACATAATATATATTATATTATATTAAGTATAATTTATATATAAACATAGGCCATATCCCTACAGGAAGTCAAATACGTTATTTTATCCACAGGAATGTATATGTAAACTATGACGTTGGTATAAAGTTACCTATGTGAGATGCAGGGAGTGACAAATGATGCATATCTTTTACGTAGATGAATATCACGTTTGTAACTCAAATAGTTTGTAAATACTTTGTTTGAAGATGCAATAGTTATTTGTCACATGAAAGAAATGACTTGAAACTCGATACCCTGTTATGGTTTTAGGGGTGTCTTAACTGCTAATTTAGACTGTTGGCCTTTTCAAGTTGACAAAATGAAAATCAACTTGATTCAAGTATGTCATTAAATAAATTAAACTGATTTATAATGGGTTGTAACAGCAAATCTCTTTACAAATTAAGTGTTAAGAACCTGACTTTAACATGATTAGCTTGATATAATGAGTTCCTGACAGATTTGAAAAAAGAAAAAGCATTGTTTCAAGTCATTTTGTTCTCCTGATTATACTTGAAACTATATATGCTGTTTTGTGTGTTTTCAGATGACAGAGGGCCGAAAATGTCAGATCCTACTGCCTGATGAGCGCCGCCTCGACTTCCTGATACAGGTGAGCATGGAGTGACAGGTGGTCCAACACTGGGGCCATATTCTTAAAGCAACTCAGGGAAAACCTGCAGTTAGGGATAACTTGAATTGCAACAAAACCAGAGTATGTAAACTGATTAAAGGGAAAGCCCCCAGGAAGCATAGTCTGCACAAGAAAACACCAGCCTCGGTTTTATGGAAGCCGTTCATCAGTAGTAATGAATGATGCCACACCACTGACGCCCCCCAGCGCATGACCGAAACTCCACTTTCAAATGTAAACAACATAAATGTACGCTCCATGATCCCTGAGGACCAGAAAAATATGACAACACAATGATGTAGTACATTTTAAAAAATATTTTAAGTTGCAGATCCAATTATGTATAATTTTTTATGTAAATTGTTTACAAATAATGGGAAAAACAAATACTAGGGGAACTTGAGGAAATGTCACTTTCCTTAGTTTTTAATCTTCAGCGCTTTATGTCCCCTGGTCATCCCAGGGTCAGAGGTTCGGGCCCCATCAGGAGCAGGAGACTTTCTCTGTGATTATTGTTACTGGACAAAGCCCTTAGTTGCAAATGTTCATTTGTCATTTGCTTACGGTGTAGGGGCTTGTACTCTTGAACTGTGATTTAACATAATAGTGTTGAAGATTGTTGTTAATTTCTAGGAAACAAACAATCAAGCATGGGGTGACTGGAACCCTCCTTGGTTTATGGCCAAGCGTCATTGTGAAATTAAATATGCATAGATCCATTGCTGGCCATAATCCCTATAATCCGTTTATCTTAACAATAGTTTACAGTAAGAATTTCACCACAAGCTGGTTGCTAACAACAGAACACATGGCAATGTTTGTGGTTAAATCTATTCATATTCAAATTTATGGTCAGGTTATGGATCTATCGATTTTTGTGCTGGTCCAAATTTATGCATTTTAAGGCAATGATGAACAATTCAACAACCATACTGCACACATTTATAACGATCCTCTATCATGTTCTGGTATACCATGACAAAAGCGCAAATTTAAAGTCTGTGCAAGTCTGAAATAATTACATTTGAAAGAAACACCCTCAAATTTCTGGTTTTAGCTTGATTTCAATCAAAGTTGACATCTAATTGGAATATTAGGTGTCCTCATAATGGGTCAGACACCAGCAATGACTGTCTTTAGAGAGTTTTTAGCTCACCTGAGCACGAAGTGCTCATGGAAAGCTATTGTGGTCAGTGGTTGTCCGTCTTCCGTCGCCGTGGGTCGTGTGTCAACATTTGATGTTTACACTCTAGAGACCACATTTGTGACCCGATTTTGATGAAACTTGGTCAGAAAGTTTGTCTTTACAATATCTAGGCCAAGTTCAAAAATATGTCATGTCTGGTCAAAAACTAGGTCACCAGTTCAAATCTTAGGAAATTCTTGTTTACACTCTAAAGGCCAGATTTGCAACCCGATTTTGATGAAACTTGATGAGAATGTTTGTCTTAGCAATGTCTTAAGGCCAAGTTTGAATATGGGTCATGTTGGATTAACAAGTTGGTCACCAGGTCAAATCTTAGAAAATTATTTTACAAACATTACTTTTACATTTTAAAACTATAGCCTTCAGATTTAGACCTCCCATGTGTCACCTGTTGTACTTAAAACTATGAAAAAAGGAACTCTTAAAAATCTTCTGTCTCAGGTGAGCGTTACAGGGCCTCTGGGCCCTATTGTTTGACAATAAGATCTGAATACAGAATCTTAGGCATTTGGCTATATGACCTGTATAATGTTAGGTTTTTTAGACAATATTTTTTATGCTCCTACCACATTGAGCATACAAATTTGCCCTTTTCTGTTTGTCCAGCCATTCGGTTATTTCATCCATAGGTTAAAGTTTGTCTTATGTCATTTCAAAAGTATTGAGTGCTGGAGCCATGACATTTTTACCAATAGTTGATAGCACATGAACTTTAACTCCTTGGTATTTTGATGCAGATTAATTGCAGAACAACACAGTTGTTGTCCCTAATTAATAAACAATAGACATCATTATAGCATGTGTTCAAAATACAGTCCTGTATCAATAGTTTTTAAATTTCTTGAGGCATATGTGAGAAATAAGTTGTATGTTTGGTAAAATGGTCTTGGTGTGCAATTGCATCATGCAGGCATTTCTTTAAACTTTTTCTCACGAGTCTTGGCAGTTTTAAACATTTCCTCAAAGATTGGGTGTAGTCTAAATTCCTCACATGTTTATTATGTTGTGTTCTATTATGCATCATGCAGCAAGGAAAATAACGGCACCCACTTATACCCTTGTTGTTTTATGTTTATGTAGTTATTAATACGCTGCTAAACAATGTAGCCAAGGTAATCAAGACAGACACTTTCCATTATTTGTTGTTTGTGTGTTGACCTGATGCCAATGGCTAAAGGGGAATAACTTTTGTTCTAAGTTATGATAATCCCCTGAAGCTCCAGCATGATATTAGTGTACGGTATGTTGATATCCATTTTGTGGTTGTGTGTTTGACCTTAGCCATCCAAACTGTATTTGAAAACTGTTTATGAGAAATGATAATATTGTTGACCATGATAATTATTTATATTTGTTTAGTTAATTATTTCCTGATTAAAACAAATATTCAAATTTATCATGCAGTTTGCAAGTGAGATATGCTCTATAATAAGGTTTTATATGGAGATGCATTCATTTAATGTACAATCATGTACATCATG
>Ga0224511_10004127_pt1 | contig 10845 bp, 4 predicted proteins | sample SF_May12_sed_USG_2_FD_169988 | JGI IMG/M metagenome (GOLD analysis project Ga0224511, IMG submission 169988) | Sediment microbial communities from San Francisco Bay, California, United States - SF_May12_sed_USGS_8_1 | ecosystem: Environmental > Aquatic > Marine > Sediment | place: USA... | reverse complement strand
GAGCCCCTGTTTGCCGAAATTGGTCATAAAATGAGCGCGCTAGCTCAATTGACGCCGCCAGGCCGCTGGGCCGCTAGGCCGCCAACTTGACAGACATAAGTTAAATTGGCACAAGATGTCAGAAAGAAAAATAATACCCTGGAAAATATTCGGCGAAACCTGGTATCGAACCAGAGTTGTCGCGGCCAAAACAAAACCATAATATTCACTCGCCTATCGCGTTTTTAACACGGAACCCTGTGCTTTTTCATTTAAACTACTTACTCAATATTAATTTGCGATTCAGGAGTTCAGGTAAATGTTTAAAGTTATTTTACGGATAGAGTACGGGGCTGTACGTGTAAAATGACATCATTTTTTGATTCAACACACGGGATTTACAAAAAAACATCACTGGCATTAGTGTGCTCGACTGTGCTCGATAAAATCTACTTACTTATAATTTTCGACCAAGAATTTGTTTTGCAAAATAACAGCGTTATCGTCAAATTAAGGGGGCACACAGGCACTTTGACCTTTGCTGTAGCCCACAGGAAAAAGAAGTTTAAAAATATCTTACGTTTTAACAGCGTAATCAACTGTTGAAAAATGTACCTAAAATCAGCGCTTTTGGGGTTGAATTTCGATACGTTTGAATATTCATGAGATAAAACAGGCGGCGCAACTCGCATTGGATTGGCATGGCTAGTTACAGATACATGACTGTGCTGTTCAAACAAAATATTATGGGCGAGGGTGAGGAGACAGAATTCTCCTTCGCCGACTTGGAGAAAAAAAACCACACTGTACGCATGATTCAGCTAGTATCTAATTGCTTCTGCAAAATATTAAATTCAGAAGAGCTATTTAGATGTTTGATTTGAAAAAAGTAAAAGATATATTGCTTTTTACCAAATCTATGTTTAAGTACATTAACATCTTTTTTACACAATCAGCGACAAAATTAATCATTCTGCGGTACCTAAAATCCTTGCCATTCAAATTGACGTATTAACAAACCATTTGATTTCACGAATGAGTCGTATAATTTTACGTCATTTTAAGCGTTTTGTGGACACACCAAATACTTCCATGTTTGATTTGCTGAAACCCCATGTTTGATTGTTTGGTTATCTTATGTTTGATGGGTCGGTTTTCCCTGTACAGCAGCTCAAGTAGTTTCAATGCATTAAATAACAATCACGTGAACATCAATGCAGATTGCATATAAATATTACAACACAATATGATATAAAATAACATTTCATGAGAGGTTTTTATTCTTTACATAGTTTTTTTTTATTTTGTTATATCCATGGTGTCTGTAGTAAAATCACAATGTAATTTAATAACTGCAATAATTTACTTTTAAAACTAGTAACTGAAATTATTTTGCTTACATAGGCATGGTTGTATATTTCAACAGAAAACACAAGCAGTAAAGTTTCTTCCCTGTCAGTAAATAAGGTCAGCAGGAGGCCCATTCAAAGCCAATGCCTCATAGCAAACACTTTCACGGAATCGCACCCGAAACAGGTGACGTAGAACTTTCCCACCTCTGGACTGCAGATGACACACACTGGCCACTGTATTCCCTGGTCTGGACCTAGCACAACTCTCTCCTCCCGTGTCTCCGTGTTTACCAACACAACATTGTGGCTCCTGTAACCACACACAAGCAGGTGGTGATCATCTAGTGGAAACATGGCAAAAGGTCCATTAATAGCCTTGTTTTCTACTGTTGCTACGACTTTCAAAGCAAGGTCCATCTTGGTGATTGTATGTTTGTTAACATCCGAAACATACAGTGCAGATCCTTTATTATCAACAGTCACATACAATGGGCATTGAAACAATTGATAACCAGCATTTTCGTTGTCCAGCTCCCTAACAACATTACCCTTCATGTCCATTACAAGCACGGTGCCTTCAGAAAATGTCACAATAATAGTATCTTGCCAGTATTGTATACCTCTACAACCTTGTCTGGTCTTAATACGTGCTGTTAACGTGAGTTGCCCCTGTGTTGAGATGACAAGGATCCTGCCTTTATCCGGCAGAGTGACCGCCACCTTTCGTCCGGGTATCGCACACACGTCCCAGGGTGCTGCTGACAAATGGAAACTAGACACGAGGTGCTTGGACTCCAAATCTACGAGCTTCATTGAACAGTTAAACCAGTCACACAAAACCATCTTGTTGTCTGGTACCAGTGACATCCCTAACAGATAGCAGTTTCTCTGGTCAGACGATGTATTTACTGTTATGTCGGCCTGTCGCTGCAAATTCTCTGTAGTGAGGAGGCGAGGCAATGCTGTTGTAGCATCTGTCTTGGTGCCTTGTGACAAAACATATTTAGAACTTTGTTAAATACAATATTCAAGGCGTACAAACAACAGGCGAATATATTGGCTTTTAATCGCTCTTTCGCACCTTTCTGATAGCATATGTGTATAGAATGTATGTAGAATGTGGTGTATGTTTTATCAATTGATAAATGGAATGTTGACAATTATGTTCTTTTACCGCAAACAATAAATGAACTTGAACAATTATGAAATATCTTAGACACTGTTTCTTATGAATTTGAGTAAGTCGATGTATCAATTCAACAAAAAGCTGCAGTTAATAAAACATTAACGATTTTTCTTCTCCTTAAAAACCCAAGTTCATAAAAATAATCACATAAAAGTCAAAGCAAATATTAATTTCTCTATTTGTGCCTATTTACACCGTGTTTGGCACTGTTGTTTGTCCGAGGGCAGTCGTGACAATTTAATTACACAGCTATTATTTATTTAAACAACCTAAAGCTAAAAAATAAAACAATTTAATAGGTTGTGCCAGTATTTGCTCAGCTAACTTACATGCTACAAAAAAAGCATGAAATTCCTGTTGAAAATGTTATCCAATCAAATTGCAGGAAAAGCAGGGCCAATACACAATACACAATACGGCCCGGTAAAAAAGTTATATTACATATTGGCCCTCTTATTGAGATCTCAAGCCTATTATTGAATAGGCTGGCTGATTGTTACAGGGCTTATAAATGATAATTTTGTAATACATGTATATGAATTTACAATTAAAAAAGATACAATGTAATAAGAACAACTTTATATGGACAAACTTTATTACACAAACCATTCCCTGGCTGTGCGTCAACACCGGCAGTGGTGTCGGCGTGAGTGGCGTCGCGACTCCCAGTGTTGTCTGAAACAAAAATGCATAATTTCATAAGCATGTTTTGTGCCAAGATCCTATGGCCCTATTACCACATTTAATTGAGCAATTGATAATACATAAATAGTTTTTTCTTTCCCTATGAAATTATATTGATAAAAGTAGTCCCGTAGAAGTCAAAGGAAATAATAACTTCGTGCATGAACTGCTGTAATGATTTACATACTTCTATATGTCCCTTTTGATACAGTACAAAGAGATACTAATAAGAGTAATTTTATGTGGACACACATAATTACACAAACCATTACCTTGTTGGCCCTCACAATCTTCGGTGGCGTCAGTGGGTGTGGCATTGTGACCAACATTGTCTGAAACAAATAATTTATAATAAATGAACATGTTTTCAACATATAAACAGCTTAATGGTATGAAACATACATGAAGGCATACAAATTAACGAATTAAATACCGAATTTTCTTAAAGATGTTATATGTGTGAAATATTGTCAGAAACAGTAATTAAATATTATCGCTAAAAAGGCAGCAACTCTTAAAATAATGAAGGCAAAGATTGTTGCGCTCTGGACTTTTCATCACCAACAAATACATTTGACCTTTAAGTGAAGTCAGTCCCTAAACTGTTATGGACATATGCTCCTATTACCTACATAAAATAAAAGAGCAAAACAAAACAACATACGTCTCCCTAATATATTGGGCTGTATGACCTCTGACACACTGACCACAAATACAGTATGGGTCTTTTACTCAAGCAGATTAATCATCTCATGGCATATAAAGTCTCTGTGACAAACGATTCATTTTTGAAGTATGTGACATTGACATTTGACCCACTAACTCCTAAATTAACATGGATCTTAAACACATGTAGAAGAATTTGATTAATATACATTTGCCTCTTCTGTTGGGACTATAACCTATAACCCCTAACATTCCAATAAGGAGTCCTGAGTTATAATGATTTATCTTCGCCGCGATGTCCAATGCAATAACAATAGCAGTAAATCAAATAATTAGGCGTATTTTGCATACTTTTCCATGTTGTCTCAACCTCTTTCCAAGACGAACATCACGCATATGCAGTCGAAATTGTTTATTTGAGTTCATGACGAACATTTGGGATCGATATAAAATATTAAGCAATTTTGGGAGTTTTGTATAATTTTGTTGACTTACCTGTTATTTCCTCTGAAGAACTTTCAACAGACAATTGTAATTCATCCTCTGTAATAAGCACATAGTTATACAGGTAAATCGTCCATGTAATACTTATTGGTACTTATTTGACACAGACAATTATTTTATTAATTGTTGACAACCATATTTTGAACAGTTTCTATCACGATGTTTATACTGAATTTAAATATCTGAAATAAAGCATCTAGGATGATTTTATGCACCAAATAATTGAGTTCCAATAACCTGCTGTATTCGTAATATACATGTAGATAAATACGAGTAATAAACAGCTACGAAACTGCTGGTATACAACTGTTTATATCAGTTATGCCAACGGCATCAAGCAAAGTAGTTTCGAACTACACCTTAGTTTATAATAACTTCATAAGTATCGATGAAAACAACCATTCTAAGTTCTGTAAAAGAGTAACATTGAAATGTTATACTTCATACTGCTACTATACTTATGAGTAATAAGGTGTTATTTTTCATGCTACAGTTAAGCAATTATACTTTACACACATATATTATTTTTATTACTACTCCTAAGAATAATCCGTAAATTCTGGATATTAAGTTTCAAAAATATTTATTAAACCACAGAAATGCTGACATGTGATAGTTCTGTGATCCCTGTCCGCTATATATCCGTTGTAATTTGTTGAAAGTCTTGCAAAAAAGACTATGGATTTGTGTTTTATTACATTGTACAAATGATTTCAGGTATCTGGAAATGACTTCATGTTATTATAGTTACTAAGTGTATCTTGCTTGCCACTAAATTACGGTTACATTTAATGAAATTTAACAGGGAAAAAGGGAAAGCCCTCAAGAAACAAAGCCCGTACGGTGAAAATAGCAAAACCTCCCTGTTAACCCTGTTAAGTAACAGTGTCCATGACAAAATTCACCGAACCGCAGAGATTGCCCCGAACCCGTTTAGACACAGACGAATGTGATGAACTCAGTGTTGAATTTTCCAAGAAACTCGATGCACGAACCCTAGACGAGCTATGACACTCCGGCATGAATTACAATAAACCACTGACCCCTTAATCTACTACAACAGTTACAGACAGTAAAACAATGCAAGTTCTGTACCTGATCTGTAGCATACACGTCCGAGACCATTGGAGGCCTTCAAGATTGTTTCTGTAGAAGGATCTTTCTTGAAAAGGATTTCGTCAATTCTGTTTTGGTTCTTTGCAGCTGTTATTCGCTCCTTTAGTCTGGCCAACTTTGGTTTTGCTTGACGTGCCTCGATAAATAACTGAATCCTTCTGTCTTTGACAATTGCGCATTTCTGTTTTAAGTTTTCAACAGTTTTCTGAATGGTATTACATTCACATTCTGAATTTATTAAGTCATTCTGAATGCGTTCTTTCAATTGGGCAACGTGTAATTTTAATTGGTCCCTTTTCTTAATAAAATATGCGGATACTTTCTCAAAGTACTCATCAATTTCATGACATGCTTTATCACAGGAGCTTTCTAGCAGTTTAACATTTTCTTCAGATTGATATTTGATCTGGTCACACTCAAGTGAAAGAGAATGTAATGTTTCGTGAAGTTGCTTCAGTTCAGGCCCTTCAAGAAACTCTTTGGCTGCCTCACTTAAAATGTTTATATTGCACGCTCTGTGTTCTTTTACAACACAGTGTCCACAAATAAAGCTTTCGTGTGATACGCACTCATACTTTATCGGCTCTGTTTGGTGATTTCTACACAAACCACTAACTAAGTCTCCAGGGTCAACATTACTAGCTGCTCTGTCATTCTTATCCACAATTTGATGGTGCCTGGTCGCCTTCAGCTTGCCATGGACAGCGACACATGAAGAACAGAGTAGCCCCGCACAGTCACAACAGTACTTATGTGCTTCCTGGTGTTTACCTTCAAACTTACATGGCTGGCACACATCTCCATCGTGTCGTAGTTTCACATTGGTTTGTTCTTGAGTTGACTTATAGCATTCCATACTTGTCCTTATTATTCAGCGATGGGTACATTTTAAACCAGCCATATGTTTTCTGTTTTGAGATATCGTATTACTGAAAAAAACCCATTTAATTGTTGTTAATGCAAATATTTTACATTCAAATGGAAGTCACTAAGTGAAGATGCATTAATGTAGTCATACTTTTGCTTCCGTTTACATTTTCAACAACTTATACATATTCGTGCATTCATCTCAAAAGTGGATCCAGGGGGAGGCGCACCCTCCTCCCTGAACGGTATCGGACCTATTAATTTTTTTATTACCTAAACACTAAATTGTCCAAACTAATTTGTATTCAAATAGGGCCAAGAACCATTCTTAAATTGACTTATACTTCAACCGTCAACACTTTCAATGATTTTCTGAACCCCCTCCCCGTTACCAAAGTCCACGACTCCACCTAAGGTCAAATCCTGGATCCGCCCACTGCATGTAACGTTAAAATAATCAGATCAGTGGTTACTGGTTTGATGATGTACACTTGAATGACTCTTTACATCAAAGCATTTGATTTAATAAATGCCCAAAAGTATTTTTTATTAAAAGGAATAGTTTTCGATGATCCTATCTGAAAAAGGATAGTTCTACCCTAGTTTCGATTTCGATTCTAATAACTAGGTATCCTAGAGCAAGTTAAAAAAACAGCATTTATTTTTACACTTACAAATTAAAAGGTCTTTACCTACCATCCGACTGTTGCCACCGTAATAGACCATATTTTTATAATCAATTTCTTTAACACCCGTCAACTACGCTATGTATATAAAACGCCCACTAGTATCAATCTCAACACGATCAGGTCACTAAACTTGCTGAAGTTACTGATAATATAAATAACGCAATAACGTCACTATCTAGGTATGTAAAGTTAGCTGCCATTGTGAGTTTATAGGCTGAAGTAAACCTACTTAAAATGCTGCTATTATATACATCTACATATTGTTCCCATATTTCAATACGTTGGTTTGTTTGATTGAATAATAAATTGATTAATTATATGATTAAAGTAGAATTAATGTAAGCTAGACTGTATTGCCCAAACAAGACGTAAACATGTCCATGCCATCTCTCCAGCCTGTGGACCTAATATACCTCAGTCACTTCCGGGTACATGGCTTACTGTACATTACAGAAAGATCATCCGTCACGAATATGCATTCAATTATGTTTATTTTAATTATAATTACAAAGTGGTAGAACAATAGGTAAACCTTAAGGGTGTTCCAAATGCTTATCCTGAGAATGGACGTCATTTTTTATGTTTGGTGGGTCGGTTTCCCCTGCACCCACATATTTGATGTGCTGAATGTCTTTTGTCTATTTGAATGTACTTATTGATATATTTATAATAAAACATCAGTTCCAGTCAATTTTATTTGGTAATAATATTTGTTTGGGGTTGTAAGAGGCATAGCAACTCCAGTAGTTTCAATGCATAAAATAACAACCACGTGAACATCAATGCCGATTACAAATACATATGACAACACAATATGACATAAAATGATATGAAAGGTGTTTATTCTGATGATTTTCTAATATCCATGGTGTCTGTAGTAGAATCACAATGTAATCTGATAACTGCAATAATTTAATTTTAAAACTGGTAAATAGACAGTTAAACAGAAAACATAAACGTTATACTTTCTTCCCTATCAGTAAATAAGGTTAGCAGGAGGCCCATTCAAGGGCAATCCGCATAGCAAACACTTTCACGGAGTCGCACCGGTAACAAGTAACATAAAGCTTCCCTAGCTCAGCGCTGTAGCTGACACACCGTGGCCACAGTATTCCCTGGCCCGGACCGAGCACAACTCTCTCCTCCTGTGTCTCGGTGTTCAACAACACAACATTGTGGCTACCAAATGAACACACTAGCAGGTGGTGGTCATCTAGTGGAAACATGCCATGAGGTGCCCTAATAGTCTTGTTTTTTATTGTTGCTACGACTTTCAACGTGAGGTCCATCTTGGTGATTGTATTTTTGACGCCATCAGAAACATACAGTGTGGATCCTTTATAATCAACAGTCACATACAATGGGCATTTAAACAATAGATAACCGGCATTTGTGTTGTCCATCTCCATAACAACATTACCCTTCAAGTCTATTACAAGCACGGTGCCTTCAGAAAATGTCACAATCAGGGTATCTTGCCAGTATCGTATACCTCTACATCCTTGTCTGGTCTTGATACGTGTTGTTAACGTGAGTTGTCTCTGTGTTGAGACAACCTGTATCTTGCCTTCATCTGGCAGAGTGACCGCCACCTGTTGCCCGGGTATCGCACACACGTCCCAGGGTGGAGATGACAGACGGAGACTGGACACGAGGTGCCCTGACTCCAGATCAAGCAGCTTCACGGACTTGTTATTACAGTCGCACAGAACCATCTTCTTGTCCGGTACCAGCGCCATCCCCATTAGATTGCATCCGGTCTTGTCCGAAGATTCTCTTACTGGAATGTCCGCCTGTCGCTGCAGATTCTCTGTAGTGAGGAGGCGAGGCCATGCTTTTGTACCATCTGTCTTGGCGTCTTGCAACAAAACAAGTACTTGGTTAAAAACATCTTTCTATTAATCTTTGTGACCTTACACATATACAATGTATGTAGAAATATTCTGCATTATTTTATTAATGGGTTTTTGTTAGAATGTAGAAAATTATTTTCCTCTCCTACAAACAAAATATAAATACTTTTTTGTATTTTAAAATTTCCATTTTTTTTATTTGACTACAAACTTTTAAAAATACGACTTTTAAAGCAAGCGACAATTTCAAAAAAATACTTATAAATGACAATGTACAGTACTTATGCGTGTATTCAAATATGTTTTAATCGTTTGCTATGAAGAATATTATCATTTTACAAACAGACGCATTGCATCTTAGGTCTTGTAAAACCCAAGTAAAAATTTACTTCTATAAAAACTATGAAATATATCAGACACTTTTACTTTTGAATTGATAATGTCAAAGTAGAGGCATGGATGAAAAATCAACAAATTAACTACAAATTAAAGTACAATGTAGTCTACCGAAAATATTTACTATAAAAATACTCTAAACATGTGTATTATGATTAAATCCTGTGTATATAAACAGTAATAAAATTATGTTTTAAGTGCGTATGTATGCAAAGTTTATCATAAATTCAGTAAAAGGGAGTTATCAAATACAATGCATCGTTTTTGTGTGCAATGTATGGACAAAAGAAGCTACACCCACGCAAACCATTACCTTGCTGAGCGTCAAACCCGGAAGTGGTGCCGGCGGGAGTGGCATCGCGATTCCCATCATTGTCTTAAACAAATAGAATGTAATTTAATGGACAAATGCCCAAAACCCCTATGGTTCTATTCACAAAGATATGTATTATATACATGTAGAATCTACAGCACATGGTGTTATTAATAAAAAAGTACACGATTTCTTTCTATTCCTTGTAAAATTATGTTTATCAATATATATTCAGTTGGAAGTCAAAGAAAGTATAAGTTTACAATTCGTACAAAAAAACAATAATTAGAATAAGTGTATGTGGACAAACGTAATATTTAACACAAACCATAACCTAGCTGACCCTCACCATCTGCAGTGGAGTCAGAGTTTGCGCCATCGGGACCCACATTGCTGTCTGAAACAAAAAACTAATAGCTAAACAGATAAATGCCTAATGGTATGAAACTTGCAAGCAGACATAAACATTGACGAATTATTTACTGAATGTTCATAAATATGTTCTATGTGTGAACCATTGTCAGAAACAGTAATTACATATTATCCCCAAATAAGCAGATGTACTAAAATAACTGAAAGTGTTGAAGGTTGACGTAAGTCTTTTTAAGCGTGTTTAGCCATATTTCCATAATATGCTTAAAAATAATCGGGAGCGAAGCGAGCGAAGAAAAAAATGAGAATACTTAGCGTTTTGGGCATACAAAAATCATAGGTCCGAGGCCGTTAGGGGGCGCCGGGTGCGCCCCACCCCCTGGATCCGCTTGTGGCTTGAAATGACGTCCGATGTCCGACAAAATGGCGAGAAAGCTCGTTAAGTCAAACATTGTAAGTGCGCGTAACCAGGGATACTCAAAAAATTCAGTCGTCTGATTGGCCCAGGTGAATTTGTTTTTTTCGGGCATTGGACGTCATTTCAACAGGTCTGTCGATGCGTTAATAGGAACGGCATCCGTTTTCAAGTTGTCACAACCTTTCACAAAGCAGTATATCAATAATAAGAATTATAGGATGTCGACGTTTATTATTTGATTTAAGTCAGCCTTTATGGGTCGATATAAAATATTTAGCGAGTTTGGGAGTTTGGTATCATTCCATTGCCTTACCTGGTATTTCCTCTGAGGAACTTTCAACAGACAATTGTAATTCATCCTCTGAAATAAGCACATTGTTATCTAGGTAAATCGTTGTGAATTATTATAATTTTTGTTTTAAATTTCGACAATCATATTTTGAACAGTTA
>Ga0224511_10004126_pt1 | contig 10846 bp, 8 predicted proteins | sample SF_May12_sed_USG_2_FD_169988 | JGI IMG/M metagenome (GOLD analysis project Ga0224511, IMG submission 169988) | Sediment microbial communities from San Francisco Bay, California, United States - SF_May12_sed_USGS_8_1 | ecosystem: Environmental > Aquatic > Marine > Sediment | place: USA... | reverse complement strand
CAGCACGGGTGCTCCATTGTCGCAGGTGGTCTGGTCCCCGACAATCAGGTCTTTGCTGCAGCTCCCATCTACTGGGTCAGTACATTGCACGTTCGAGTAGCATTTCTCGTCATTGGTGCCGGTAAACCCCTGAATACATGTGCTATTGAGTTATAGTTATTATTTACTGTATACTGTGTTTGACACGGTACATACATACTCAGTACATTGTACTGCATTTATTATTACAAACATGTAATCCATTTCACGAGTTTGTTAAGTTTATCTGTACACACATGTTTCCAGTTTGCCTTCCATTCACATTTTACGTTACACCTTTACCAAGTAACTAAATTTGCTATCAAGTGTTATTACCAAATGTGTTATAATAATAATAATAATAATTATTTGCTATATGTTTTATACATAAAACAATCACAATTAGGTGTCTGTCAAGCAGAGAGAACTGGTACAACAACTTAACAAAGCGTTAAACAATGACAGATTAGAAACCTTCAAGGAACAGTAAGTACAATTGTGTCAAGTTGTTTAATTATAGTAAAAAATCAAACAATCAGCTAGAAAAAAATAATGTCGCAGAAAGGTGAACTTATCGAACAAGAATCACTTCATAATTACTTTATGTGTCTTTGCTTTTGCTGTAAGTGGTAAGTGGTAAGGAAAGTAACCCTGCTTGAGATTAACCGCCTATATACGTACGTTGCACAGGGAAGAAAATGTTCCTCCGTTCCTGCCGTAGAGATACTTGCACTGTCCATCTACATTGTCAAAGAACTCTCCGTACGTTTGTGACGCAATGAACGCCTGGAAGTCGAACCCTGCCGTGTCCTCGGTATACAAAGGTGCGCCGTTTCTATGAACACATATGTAAAGTAGGTTACACATATCCTCGGTAATGAACGGCGTGATGCGTTTGAAACAAAACTGCGAAGGAATCATTATCTTTATGTAAACCTAATAAGAAACGCCATTTGTTCGGCATATTTGGCTGACGTTAAACGTAAAATCGTACTATTGTTTTAATGGACGCTCTATCAAAAACAAATCAACACTGCGTTTGTTTCGACAATGACCGTAATGATAGGTGTAAGATTTACCCTTACCCAAGAGTGGCGATAGCGGCTGCAAGCAGGGACTCCTGTGAGGTTTCAATCAGCCATGGTGCGGATGCTTCGGAGCTCGGGATGGGCAGGGCAGGCTGCTCACGAGAGGACGGAGAGTACACGTTGGAGTTATCGTATCCCAGACCGAACCTGTACACGTGCGTTTAAACATATTTTTGTATGAAATGCAATTCAAGATGACCACAACTTTAAAATGTAAACGTTTAATTACATTATATGAAGTATAATATCTTAATTGATTTCCATCATTTCCATATGTTTTGTCGCAAATGTTGTCTTCAATTATGCAAAACCAAATCGTTGATAGACTCTGCCACAAAGAGTGAAACACGCACGCAATTTATATCGTGTTATATGCACGCTGTTCATTATGTAATTGGACTAATACCGATGTATAAGATCTATCAAATGTATGAAAATTTTACCGTAATTTATTCTGTAAGGACTTACCCAAACAATATGGCCTGTATGATGCCTTTGCGAATGTAAGGGTTGTTGGGACCCACCTCGGCCAGACCGACTGTTCCGCCTAGTGTTCCTCCCATAGAACCCTCAACATAACCTATGAGAGTAACAAACATCGTTGTATAATAGAAAAACACGTATGATAGTTATAGAAGTGATTATTTCATGTTGTGAATTGTTCATGTTTCAAAAAGGCGGCGATTGACCAAGAATACCCAACACACACAACTCATAATTCATAAATTAAGAGTAAAGCGTAAGTCACACATAATATGACGTCAAACACATTCAGACGTCGACAATGTGTGACATTCTTCGTCAGGTCTACATTTTTTCATATTTACTCGTAAAAAATACATAGTTGTTTATTCTTGATGTGTTGTCAAGTCGAGTGTGCGAGTATGTGAAGACATGGATACATGAGTGTAAGCCCCTGTCCAGCCCTTGCGAGACGCGCACGTCTTTACTTAAAGCTTACATTCAGCATGTGGTCTTATTTTAGCCGTGAGTACTGTGCACCGAAAAAAACAAAACAACGTTGTTGTGTTTCTTTCGCTTTTTTGCGTTTTTGTTGTTGCTTTTTTACTCTAAAGTTTATTACTTTGCATCATGTTTAAGGCACGGGCAATGCCATTGTTAAATCTATGATTCCAACCTATTATAATAATTTGAGTCGTTCACAATTTATATCAAATAAGTTAGTAATAACGCACAAGCAGACAATATATGACATTTGTTTTCATGGTCAAATTGCACATATCCTGCGCCATATATCAGGACTAGTACCAAATGACAGGATGTTTTGCGTAATGCGTAATTGCGTATGGCTTAACAAATTAAAATAGTTCTACTAAAAGGGGGATGTCGTCCTTATACAGGTTGGGGGACACCTACCTACTCTCCAGTCCGCTCGCCCGTCAGTTGACTGAGCCAAGTTGGCCCTAAAACAACAAAAGGGTGTCAGAACATGCAGTTCCATAAACACATGAATTCCCAACAGTAAGGACGAACACTTTTTTCCGTGGCACTACTGTATACATGTTTTAATGCCTACCGTGGCTTTATACACACATCCACACATATAATTATATATATATGTATGCATGTATTAGATTTGATGCGTTAACTTTTCATTCTTCTTGTTAAAACATACTTAATTCGCACGAACATTTTTGGTAAACACAATTATAGTTTCATGGTGTTGAAGTCTTGTTTTTTTAGAAACAAATAGTTAAGTGACAATAAAGAACTGTATAAAATGCCATTGATGGAATTATTTACGAATAAAAGAGTAACACCATTTATATTTCGCATGTTATAAAAAGTACTGGAATTATTTGATTTCATTTGTTGTTGTTTTTTGTCAAAAATGTTTGTGATATGATTTAAAGCGTTTGTAAAAGCGTTCATTAGCATGTATATTCATGCTGTATTGTGTTTTTATTTTGGTTACTTGGTTTAAGAAGAGACGAAGAGAAGTTTGTATTTAGAATGTAACTTATTCAACATTTGATAGAAACACGACGTCTTTTCACCTGGTAAGAGCCACGGCAAAGTCGTAGGCTGGTACAGTTCCGGCGTCATAAAAGTTTTTCAGATAAGTGGCTACGTCTACGACTGCAGTTTGCCCGTTCATATATGGGTCAACGAAGTTGTTGCTGTACCAGTCCGTTCCTGCATATTGCTGTAATCATCCCATATTAAGTAATTAACCTATTGCGTTTAACAATTATAACACAAAGGACAACTCGGGTTCACAGCACTGATCAGTGTAAGGCACCGATATAGTACAGTGCTCAGCTTTTACGGATTCTACATTACATTTGAAATATTTTTCTGTTTAACGGGGTGGGAGGGCGATCGACAATAGACATACACCCATGGGCAAGGCGGCCCAGACTGCAGTGCTTTACAGATAGGTTATTGTCTATCAAAATATACAGATGTTATGTACTGACTCTGTCATTTCCATGCCCAGCGAAGTAAACCCGGAGACCAGCTAACTTGAACGTGATGTCAACCTGTAAGTAACAATGTCATTGTTTACAAGTAGCGTTTTAAGTTAAATGTTAAAATGTATGTTTATCAATTATAAAATAATAACACGTTTTAAAGAATTCGCACTGGTGTTTTACAGTTTTATATATCGATTTTAATAATTTCATTTTCTACATCGTTTCCTTAATATAAACGGCCAACTTGATGATTATCGTCTACATTGTGCGAAAAACTAAGCAAATGCATGCATTTTGTTTGTGAAAACCCGTGTGCCAGGTTCAACATTTCAATGTTCTGCATACACTGATTGTATTTCTGCATGAAAACATTTCCTCTTTAGTATAGGAGACAATGCTTCAATAATATATATCGAGAACTTTTATTTAGAAAATATATTTATAAAGGCAATATGATAGGTCAACGCTTTTTCAACTTAAAAACAAAATCAAATAAATATAGAAAGTGACTCACATCTCTCGTCAACGCCTTAGCCCACGCTTCCAAGTAAACTTCCGAAGCGCTCTGGCTTAACTGAAGAACGTCCTTTACACTGAAAATAATCAACTCCTACTACTTTTATGTTCATAAGTAATAAATAAATGTAAAAAAGTCTTACCAATTATACTTGTATAAATTACAATATAAATGTGTTAATTATGCTGTAGTAAGGTGTAGAAAAATATGACAAAGTCAAATTTATAACAACAAAAAAGGTTTTAAAAGGTAAAATTGAAGTTCATTTAGATTTTGCATTTTACTGAATAACGTACAGAATTGCACCGATTTTAAATATGATTAGTATTTTCTATATGTAAGTTAACGATGTTTGTTTTGTTTGTGTTTTTTTCTGTGAATAAATGTAAAAATGATATTTGCGTTCCAATGAGTCGACTATTCTCAACATAATGATCTGCAAACGATTACAGACACATATACATTGAACTTGACCTATACGTGCAACTTTATTGTTTGTATTTTTAATTTTGCGCGGTAATACGAGAGTGCTGTAAACGACAAAACATTAAGTGTGGATATCTACTGTATAAGCATTTATTAACAACTACTTGAATTTAAAATACGTTCGGACAAGGAAGAAATATTTATATTTTACACACCATTGTATTAAGGGGTACTTAATTATGGCACCGAGTGTTTCTATAAGCCCATGACATGTGCCACAACCTAACATTGGTATTGTACTCACTGTTGGAACTGATCGGGTCCGGACCAGACGAACAACTCGAGAGTCGGTTCCGAGAGTGTTGCTCGCCTGCTTCGTGAGTGCACTGAAACCGAACACGCACATACACATGTAGCTGTCTATAACAATACAGACGCATGTGGCCCAGCCCTATTTGTGAGCCATCTTCTTAAATTTGTTGTTATGTTTAAACGTGTTATGTTTCCTGGTTCTTTTAAACTAATGGTTACATAATAATTTGCTGGTCCAGTTGTTCTAATACAAATGTAGTTTGTTTACATACCCTGACATCGAGTATTTTTGTAAGAGAAGGTATCTTCGAGTGTTTTATTCTCGTTATGTTATATTACTTTACACGCGGTGCACTTTAATTCGGTAATTCTAAGTTCACGTAAATCATTTTTTAATTCTTACTTAATATAATTATCATGTTTAACTTTACACCCGAAAAAGCATGTACTGAACACGCATTTCCTGCCATGTCCACACAATGACAGAGCTGCTCTAAGTTTTCATTAGATCGTAAAACTATCTCGATGTGTATACGGAATGTTTGTCTCACCAAACTTGGTGTCCCTTGTTACGCGGTGACGTCCGTCGCCCTCCGCCTGAACCTTGAAGCGTTCCCCACCCAGCGTCACCTCTCCGTACTGAGGACATACGGCGGGATTTTGTTTAACATATTTTCGTTTAAATATACTATTTGGCAATCTTAAACGATACATTTGTGTGAAGAAATATTTAATTCTTTGCAGAGATTACAACAAAAACTTTCTATAGAAACGTTGGCTTTTTTGTAAAGGCTTCGCATTCTTCAAACGATTTGCCGATTTTATATCATGTTTCTGTTTTATTATGTTAAGATTTACGTACAATACGTGCTGCGTCCTGCTCGTCCGGTCTGTGTAGAATGAAGTGAGCCCGATCCTCGGCATGCCGGTCTTCACCGTTAGTGTAGTAGGCGAAATCCTGAATAAATATTACATTACGTATTAAATGGTAAGTTTGTTTATTTGGTTGTCATCTTACGCATTTATCAACGACAATGTGTCATGTTACGGGAGTCAGTCGACCTTAGAAGCATTCCTGGAATAACAATTAACCTAATCTCTTTGCCTATTTTTTTTGATAGACGTGAATGATAAATAAACAAGACTAAGAACAAGTTAAATTCTAGAATACGTATCAATAAGAGAGAAGAGCAGCATCTGGTGCTGTTCCAGCTTTTAACCCTGGCTAATGCACTTAACGTAAATATAATCAAATAACTTGTCAACAATTTCTAATCTCTGTATTATTTCTCTTTTTTTAATTCAAACTCCATAAATGTTGCGTCTGTGTAACAAAATTGCGCTCTGGTAAAATAGAATTCATATCTTAATGCATAAAAATAGGTTTTGCTTAAAACATCGTCGAGTAACTTTTAAGGACAGTACCTCTTGATTATAATCATCAATGAGATCGTCGGGCACATATCCTGTGAGCCTGAGGATAGACGGGTTCAGCGACTGAGAGATCTCATGCTCCTTAGTGATGTCAATATCTACAGGTCGGCCGTCGACGTAAATCCGGAGAAAGTACAAGTCCGGAAAACGCTCATTTTTGTTTCCGGGAAGTTGTTCCACGCTGTAGTCTGCAAAAAATAAATCTCTGTGTTAAAAATTATCCAACTAATAGAATAATTATGGAGCGAAAAAGTATTCGAAAAAAAAATCCTGAAGAAAACCTTCGCGAATTAATACACCAGTAAAATTTATATATAATTTTAAATACATACATACATGTTCTTGAAATCTAAATGCTAGTTTTCATTTTGGGCAAATTAATAACTAAAATCATATTCTGTTCATATTCGTCTTAAGACAGTTTCTGTAGTGAGAATAGTTAAAATATTTTAGCAATGGTTTATTATTATAGTTGTCAATATGTGAAAAGGGGATCTTCCCTTTGCTATAAATAATAACAAACTAAATAATCTATATTGCCTTCTATACCAAATATTGTAAAATAATTTTGAATTGCAGGTAATCTCATCAGTTTTGTAGATAACTTATTAATATGTTTCTATCCTAAGAGTATGGTCAATTTCAACAAAACAGTTATGTGATGATTTAGAAACACGACAAGATACACATTAGTTAAACGTCAAACGTACAGTTTTAAGCTCATTACGCACTTAGTGAATTGTTGACTAAAATGAATTCCTTTAAAAATCCATGCATCAGACATTTTAATATATTTTTTAAATATTAGAAATGTAACAGAAACAAAATAAAACTACTTACCCGCTTTTTGTCCTTCGTATACTATAGGCCGTACATCGGCATTACAAACATCATACATGAACGTACACACGAGAAAAATGTAGAGTTGTTTCATTGTAGTATTTTATTCTTCTAAATTAAAAATTAAAATGTTCGTCTTGTCTTTGCTTGTTTTCTTGTTTAAATGATCTGCAAAAGTAACATCACGGTGTCTCGCTTAAAATATTTCAATTAAATGATATGCATCGATTATAATTTTGTTGTTGTCGTAAACAAATTAAAACATAATTGCTTAATTACTAAACATCTACAGTAAAATGCCTGAAGGGTAACTTGTATCGCCACCTCAACACACTCACCAGGTTATCAACGGTTTATCAGCAATGTTGCAAAACAGTTCGTGAGTTCTGATAAATGATTTGATAAAATCGGCAAACGCAAACGTATCGTCTACGTACATATTTTTGATTGGCTAGTGTCTTTCGTGATACATGTACAACCTTGTACGGCCTTAATTAAGATTTCAACATAACAATATAATGTTTTAGTATGATAAACAAACGCCCATTAACACTAGACCATTGGCTGTTTGTAAGTTTGATACTTGCAAATGACATGTATTAGGAACCTCGCAAGTTCGAGCACTTTTTATGTCAATGGCAGATATAGAGTATAGGACGGTGAAATCGCATATGAAATTGGTTTCGTTTGACACAAACCGAACTTTTCTTACAAGATCACTGTTTATGTGAAAACAGATATACTGTTAAATCGTTAATGAAAACTACATTGATGCATGTCGATCTTACATGCTTAATTTAATATTTTCTAACTGACAATAACTATAATATACGAAATGCAACATATCCCTACAGAAGACTGAGCACGTGTTTCAAGAAACATTCATATTTTTGATCAACCCTCGTATGTTATGTTTTGTTTTGAACTCTACATTGTAAGTTGATAAAACAAAACCTTGACGTAAAATAATATTACAAAGCTCACAAACTATTTACATTATGATGAGTTTTGCCTGTTTGTCGTTGAATTTTTAAAATATGACTGAATATGCCATCTTACTTTGCATGATCATTATTATGTATGTATGTGTGTATGTATATAAACATCTTATCTAAACCTTATTTGATTATTTGTTTTTTAAATAAAAGCGAAAATATGTATTTTGTTACTGCTGGTGCTCTAGATGTATGCAGTAATATGTGTTGTTATATTTGTTCATTATATTGCATAATATAACATTAATGTAAAGAGAACAAAATATTGACTTTCATATAACCTAAAAATGTACGCAAATAGTTTACGTGGTTCCATGTTTTAGTTTGCTGCAGGCTATATCTATTAATTTGTTCAACTTTGTAACGTCAGGTCAGTTAAAGTGTATTCTACAGATGTATTAAAAAGATAACAACACATCAATTTATAGCCGTAATTACATTGTCAACTTTTGTCTTACAGCAATATCAAAGTTGAATCACGGTTTGTTAATTATCTGATTTTAATTGTTTTTACCATATTGAATTTGATAACAATAAGTAAAAAAGAACGACGCCATACTTTAATATTTTTATAATTGACCTAAATGTAGCATTTTACGAATTTTAGTTAAATATATATTAAAACTATTGTAGTTTATTTAAGTGTTGTTAAACATTAAATGTTGGGTTTATGGTTAAAAACTAAAAATACCTAGTTGACTCGTCTTTAAAATATACCTTTTATGCGGATTGTGACAAGAACATAAAGTACGTGGTTGAAAATGCTTTTTTATCTTCATTGTTGTGGTTGCAATCGCTTCCATATTCTTTTGATTAAACCCCAGGACTCACGAAATGAAAACCGTTCATTTTCTTCTTTTTGTTCTTATTCTTTTTTATTTGCATTAAGTGCATTAAATACATTCTTCTTTTTGCCAGTATTGGCATATAGTGTACACATGTATACATCTTGGACGTATTTTACAAAATCTTTTAGTATATTGTTGCTGTTTTTATTAAGGTTGATGTTTTATAACCATCTTTTTTTATGTTTTTGTAAAATCAGATGAGGTTGTACGAAATTTTGTTCATTCATTCACAAATAAATAACGTTTGTAGAAAACTTAACAAGGTAACATAAAGGTAAATTAATTACAACGACTTTCACCTTTTTTAACAATGAACGGCATGAAAAAACTTTTTCTATAGTTAATAAATTTCGTCTGAATTTGATTATTTTCGTGTCGTGTGAGGATATGGTACAGCATCCTAATTAAAGAAGCTGTACGAGATTCAGAAAAAAACCCAGCGAGATTAGTAAAAAAAGCCAAAATGGACACCTTGCCCGCCCTTTTTAATACCCTTGGATGGCTTACTTTTGATAAAAGTTTGAAATATCATACAGGAGTTTTAGTATACACATCATTAAATAATCAGGCACCAAAATACATTTCAGATATATTTGTTTATGGTATGTTTCTTCACATAAATATTCTGTGCGATCTTCAACCCAAGGGGAGAACATTCTTTTAAATACCTTTTCGAACAAATATAAGAACGTTTGGAATATGAAACCAATCTACATACGAAATTCTTTATCTATTAAAACATTCAAATCTCTGTATAAAGATGGTCTATTACAGAATCAAACATAATCTTGTTACTTGTTATTTTTTTAATATAACATATGCTTATGTTTTCCAAATTGTAATAATGTTGTTTAAACTCAACTCCTATATATCTTGTTTTATATATCACTTGCTGTTTATTGATTATAAATATTTATTAGTTTTTATAATATGATTTCCTGTTGTACATTTATGATCCTTATTTACAGAGTGTTTGAGAATATATTTAATGATAACTTTAATATGCCTAAATGAACCAAGTGAAATCATTTTTACTGTATAACTATGCCATGAAAAAAAGCAATGGCAGACGGGATTCAGAATTACTCCTCGCAGATCCAGAAGACACCCAAAGGTAAGACTGGCAAACCTGGCCTTTGCAGACGATATTCCCCTCTTTTTTAATGATATCATGCAAGCCCAAGAAGTCCTCCTCAGAGTCGAGACAGAATGTAACAAAGTTGAGCTTGGACTGAAAGGAAACAAAACACAATACCTAGTATACAACATAGATGAACACCCTCCACTTGTCACCAGCAGCGGGACTAAATTGGAAGAAAATGATGACTTCAAATACCTCGGCTCCTGGGTTGATGGGCCAACTAAGGATATCAACATCCGGAAACCTCGGAAACCTCTTACCTGGAGAGCCACCAATGGCATGAGTAAGATCTAGACTTCCTACATGAACCTTGATCTAAAGAAGCGATTGTTTGTCGCCACAGTCGAGTCCATCCTGCTTTATGGTTGTGAAAGCTGGGCTATGACGGAGTCGATAGAAAAGTCACTCAGTGGTACCTACACACGTATGCTGAGGAAAGCCTTGAATGTCCACTAGTCCTCCCATACAACAAATGAAGAGGTGTACGGAAAGTTGCCTATGTTAGCCGACAAGATAGCAGAACGTAGCCGACGTCTGCCTGGGCACTCCTATCGCCATCCAGAGCTGAGCACACAGAGGTTAATCCTATGGGAACCTACCCAAAGAGTTGGAAGCAGTGGAAGACCACGGTCGACTTATATTGATACCCTCAAATGAAACACTGGAGTATCCACCACACAAGAACTGGCAACGCTGATGGAAGACGAAGCCGTCTGGAGATCCCTTGTGAAATCTCGGAGACATCCGCCCTAACTTAATAACTAACTAACAGTGTGTGGTTGCTATATG
>Ga0224511_10004125_pt1 | contig 10846 bp, 6 predicted proteins | sample SF_May12_sed_USG_2_FD_169988 | JGI IMG/M metagenome (GOLD analysis project Ga0224511, IMG submission 169988) | Sediment microbial communities from San Francisco Bay, California, United States - SF_May12_sed_USGS_8_1 | ecosystem: Environmental > Aquatic > Marine > Sediment | place: USA... | reverse complement strand
TAGAAAATCATTGAAACTATAGAAGGTTGAAGTAAAAGTCATTTGTTAGCGTGTTTTAGCCCTATTTCTATTAAAACTATGCTTAAAATTATTCGCGAGCGTAGCGAGCGAAAAAAAAATTGAGAAAAAATTGCGTTTTGGGCATAAAAAAATCATAGGTCCGCGGCCGTTAGGGGGGGCGCGCGCCGGGTGCGCCCCCCCCCCCCTGGATCCGCTAGTGGTTTAAACTAGGTCAGATTGTCATTTTACCATAAACCTATCAGCCATTGGATTAAAATTGACCATGTACCGTTATAAATTATCCTAATTGACAGTTGTGGAACTATCCATTGCTTCATATGAAAACTTCTCACTGACACTCAACAAGAGGTATGTGTGGTAGTCCCAAGCTGTTTTCAATCAAGCCATTAACAACACCAAGACAGTTGTAGGCCACCATAGCAGTCAAAATGAGAATCAACCATGATAATATGCTTACCGTGCATTATTTGATAATATTTTTAAATACAGTTAGAAAGGGTTATCATAGTGATTGATGATCACTGATACGGTTAACAAGTCATGATTGACCGAGATCGTCCTTGTGCAGTTGACAGTGACCTGTGATTGTGTGTTAGAACGTCCTGATAGAAGAGTTGCATCTCTAGTCAAGATGGCCGACATACCTAAAACCATGAAGGCGCTCATCAAGAAGGAAGAGGTCGAGTCGTACGAGTACACGGATATTCCTGTACCGGAACCGGAAGGGGATGAAGTGCTCATCAAGGTGGATGCCGTGTCCATCTGCGGCTCTGACATCGCCCTGTACAAGTGGTCGCCGATGGCACGTGTCATCGCCACCGTGCCCTTCATTCCCGGCCACGAGGCGGCTGGCACAGTCGTCAAGTGCGGACCGGAAGCAGACATGGAGATCGGCGCGCGCGTTGGTGTTGAGAATCACTTCAACTGCGGCGACTGCTACCAGTGTAAGACGAATGAGAGGGAGATTTGTCAGCACATGGGACAGTACGGCCACGGCCGGAAGACGATGCACGGGGGCTGCTCCGAGTACTCCATCGTCTCCCAGAAGTACCTGTACAAAATCACCAAGGGACTGGGTAAGAATCGTTGTTTCTTGTAGCAGCAGTGTATTATATTTCTACTCATTCTAAAGAATGCTATTTAAAAATCATATCTATTGATTTAATATCAGAGAAGCTGTTTCAAGCAAGCGGCAACATTTGTTTTATGATATATTTATTATGAGCAGAGTAGCCTACACTTAGCATATGAATTCAACCATTGCAACACAGGTACATTGTACTTTGATGTAGCACGAACACAAAGCTGACTAAATAAATACTCATTTTGTTTACATTTAAGTTGTATTAAGCCTCACCTCTGCTCGTTTGCCTATACGTCAGGGAAACGATTGAATCAGTAATAATGTTCAAACAACTGTTGTCCTTAAGTCCGTGCATTCTAAAATGCCTATGATCCATCACAAGCTTAAGGTAGTCTATTTGTAATGGATGCACAGATTTTCAGGTAGGTTTAAAACACTTTTTTTATTTAAATATATGCCATTTAGAGACGATCCACCACACCGCTTTTCATAGTTTTTGCTTATTTGATTTTATAAACAAAATTGAAAATGTTCATAATACATGTATTCATCTTAAAGGGAGGTAATAAGGTGTAAAATTGTTTCCCTTTAATTTTTATTTAAGCAAATAAAGGTAACTTGCATTTAAAAATTAACTTTCAATGGTTGAAAAAAAATATCACAATATATATCACATTGTAATGAGAAAAATCTTGTTTATATTTTGATAAAAATTACAAATGTGTAACCCTCGAAGTCCATTACAAATAGACTACCTTAACACACTATTCACGAGAGCTAAACCAACGAAATAATGTTTTGACCAGATGCGGAGGAAGTGACGATGATGGAGCCGCTGGGTGTGGCACACAATGGCGTGGAGCGGCTGCGCGTGCAGGGAGAGGACGTGCTGGTGATCGGCTGTGGAGCCATCGGCCTCCTCGCGCAACGTCTCGCCAAGGTTATGGGCGCTAAACGGTTAGTGAACTCACTTCTTAGCGTATCTCTTATACATGGACCCTATTCTACATACTTGTAATGTGCTTACGAATGCGCCAATATATGGACACACATCACACCGATAAGTGTGGCTGTCATTGCTCTTTAGGAAGCCGATTATTAAATTACAAAAGGCCGTTTCCCGTAATGGAAACTTGAAAAAAAGATCGCGTTGTGTGTTTTAGATCTATATGACTTACGATATATACTAAAATGACAATAATCTAAACTGATGTACATGTACATTTCAGGGTGATAGGAGCGGACATTGAAGACTGGAAGTTGAAGCTGGCACAGGAGATGGGTACCGATGTCGTCATCAACACCAAAACACATGACATCAAGGAGGTAGAGTTGACCAGCTAATGCTTAACTACAGCAGTACATTCGAGAAATCCATGTTTGTTGTTTTACGAATGAGTGCGTAAGAGCCGAAGTACGTTCTTGCCGGTCGGTCGGGTGGTCTAGTCTTTCTGGATACAAGGCCTGTTACATGTTCCACATACATTCATCATTACATAGTTTATAAAGTGTATAGTCTAGAGAGAAATAGTGCAAAATAAACAAATAACTTATTTTTCCCAGGAAGTAATGAAGCTGACGGGCGGAGTGGGCGTGGGCCGGATCTGCGACTGTGCCGGCGTGGCGGACGTCATGAGCGGCTGCTTCACATACCTCCGGAAGGGCGGCCGGGTCGTCTTCATCGGGCTGCCCAAACAGCCCCTTCACTTTGAGAACCCCCTGCCGGATATCAGTAGGACTTTCTTGAAAGTTCCTTTTAGCTTCTGATTAAATAGTTTAAATACACATTGAGACATTTATTTTAATACATTTTATAAATCTTTGGTGTGTTTCATAAAGATTTTCGCCATTACTGTGTATAAACGCAAATACTTGTACAAAATACGGGAAAGCAGGAATACATGGTTTGTTTCAGTGTTCAAGTGCGTCACCATCAAAACCGTGCACGGGCGGCGCATGTTCCACACGTGGAAGGAGGTTGAAGAGCTCCTTGCCTCCAAGCAAGTGTCCGTTACCAAGGTGATCACGCACCGCTTCCCGATGTCCCAGTTTGAGGACGCGTTCGCCACGCTCTTTAGCGGCGCCGCCTGCAAGATCGTCATGGATCCGTCCAAATAGACTTTCACTGGCTGCTGTCTGCTGATCATTCTAATGTTATGTCGGTTACCAGTTTAATGTTTTAGTGGGCATATAGCTTACAACTTACAAATAAGATATTTCGACAAATGCAAAGAGAGAGTGAGAAAATGTCAAAGATACATTAGGCTACACATTTTGTTTCTTACTTTAATGCGTACCTGTCTTGTTATTATTTGCGACGTAATATTTTGCCTTCGTTGAAGCACATAGCTTTAAATTGTTAAAACGTTGTCAAAATGGCAAATGAGAATGTTCTATAAACAAATGTTTTGAAATACTCATGGTTATCGTATTTATATTAATATTCGCATAGTGTTCGAAAGTAAATTGAAACAAATAAACATAAACAAAAGGGTGGTTTTGAATTACATTGTCTAATGAACGAGGAGCCTTCACTTATCACATTGCTTGGTATGTTGAATGAAAATGAGTGAAATCGTTTATTGGCTTTATACGGAAAGCAAAAAAAAATGTTTTAAGATATGAAAATACATATAAATAACCTAAATTTAAAGACAATATATCAACATTACCGTGAACTAACTTTTGACGCAGACGTGCAATACTAAATTTTGAAGATGTGTGGACTGTGTTTGTGCCTGTGTTTCAAGCAGAAGCCTGAAGAGGTCTTCCTCCGACCCAGGGTGAGTACTCCCCTCTTGGGATCTACACTGGAGACTTTAGTTACTTTTATTTGCAGCTTCATTTTATACATACTATCGCTGTAGAAGCTGCATTACGACTAGTTTGTTAGTTGTCCAAAAAGAGTTGTAAAGAAGTTATTGGTCAACTTAAGTAAGGACTAGGCAGATATTAAAAATAACTTTTGCTCCAGTGTGGCGTTTTAAACACAGGTATATATTACCATGGCAACTAGGTTAATTAGCGGGTTATTTAGTGTCTTGTCGAATAAAATGTACCCTTTAGTGGGTAGCGCAAAGATATGGTATAAATCATATCAATTTCACTTTCCCATTGAAGTGAATTCGGTCGAGAAGTTAAGTCATTTGTTTAACAACCTAGTAAACGTTCTCCGAAACATAACACCACTTGCTAAATAATAAATGAACGATTGCATTACAACTGTTTAATTTGAAAACATACTTATATACACTATTTTTTTATATAAAAGTCCAGTACATGCTAAGAATGCTGCTGTGTTTGTGTATCGGTGAGAAAGGGGAGGAAATTACCCTGCAACCTGTAAGAGTTTTATAGCTTTTGTTTTAGTCCTTATACTTAGTTACCATTGTTTCAGTTTGCAATCAAACATGCAACTTATTTTCATAATAATCAATGTTCTGTTTAGTATTATGGTCGGTATTTGTACTGTTTCCTACGATGTATAATACTTGGCGTTGGTTTCAGTAGTTGGCAACTATTCGGCACATTAAGAATTGCCGTTTGCAAAAGACTAAAGCCAAGATGACTATAAATAAACATCTCCTCGCACTGGCGCCATTGGGTTTTCAAACCATGTGCTTTATTTTACTTTTCATTTATTCAAAACAAATTGTATATTCATTTTGTATAACAAATAAATAATTTAGGATAAACCGTCAAGTCTTGATATTGTGAATCGATAGCGATTTCTTTCCCGCAATAGACACTGGTCTCGTACATAAACTAGCTGAACATAGTATACATGTGCCAGGATGATGCTTCATGTAAATAAATGTATAACACAAATTCCCCAATCCGTTCACAATTTACCTACTGCAGCACCTCCAATGTTCCAAATCAGAAATTTTCGTTCCCAGCATCCAAGAATTGAGCGCCCCATCGCGCGTTGTCTGAATGGTGATTCATTTTCCCCCAAACCGTAGCTGAACACTTTGTTGTTGTTTTCTTTAATACATTGTCTACGTTGCAATGTTGATTGTTGACTGCAGATGGGTGTCGGGGCGAGCTCCTCCCCGCCTAAGAACCTCGTGTTGTACATCCACGGGCTGAGCGCCCCCTCGCGGGCCGTCTGGATGGCGGCCAAGGCGGCCAATATCCCCGTCACCATCCGCTACCTCGACCTGTTCAAGGGCGAACACAAGACGCCCGAGTTCGCTAAGGTACGTTTTCTTCATTGGTAAATTTAAGCGAACTTTAATTACTAATATTAGGGTATACAACAGCCTTGTCCCCGGCAAACCAAAATCTCTTAAATTGGGGAAAATGCCTAAAAACCTGCAAAACCTTCATCGTAAGGCACCGATGTCGCCAATTTAGTATAACATTGTTCTTAAAATGTCTGGCAGGAAGATCTAGTATTTAGCTTAATGTTGAATCTCTTGTACAGATCAATCCCGACACGACGGTTCCAACACTCCAGGATGGAGATTTCTCACTCTGGGAAAGGTGACTACTGGTACACTTTCATTTAACAGCATTTATAATGTTTTGTCACTGTTGTGTAGTAGCACTCATGAGGCTTTAAAACATATTTCTATTATCACGTGGTGTGCCTTACGGTTTAAAAAAACGCTAAAAATATATATGTTCTGTATACATTGCGTGTAAGATGAGTATGATTGTGGTTGCGTGTCCGTCAGCCGGCCGATCATGACGTACCTGGTATCCCGGTACGGCAAATCCTCCCGCCTCTACCCCAAGGACCTCCAGCACCGCGCCGTCTGTGACCGGCTCCTCCACTACGACCTCGGATCCGTCTACAAGACCATCAGTGAATACATGGTAGGGTATAAACACGTTCTCTCGCCGGTTGATTGTTTCTGTAGTTAAAATGAGTTCTAAATTTAAACCGTTTTTGTTGTGTCTGGTAGATTTGGTCTGCTAGTGCTAGTGGGTACTTTTAAGAGTCTTGTAGACTCATGAAATACTTTAGGTGATTCACTTGAGATTCATGTGCTACAATTATTGTAGTTGTTTGAGTGGCCCCATGGTTTCATGTGCTGTGTCTTCTGTTCAGTACCCGCAGCTGTTCCAGTCCAAGCCGCCCGACCCGGACAAGGAGGCGGCCATGAGGAAGGTGTTCGACTACATGAACAGGCAGCTGCAGGTACGTACACAGTAGGGGACGCTGCTGCAGGTACGTACACAGTAGGGGACGCTGCTGTATCCAGAGGTACTTAGTATTTGGGGAAGAACATTTGAAGTAGACCAAGAGAAGGTCAATCTATGTCTGGACATGCAATGGCGAACTTCTTGGTCCTTTTCCCAATGGTAATGTTCAGTTCACAATTTAACGGAGTCTGTGTCCTGAATGTTTAACGGAAAAATATAAACATATGCCGTGAACAGTTTAGTCGCCCTTTTTGAGTATAAATGATGGACCAAACATGTCTAATTACATTTAAACGTAAACGTCAGTCTAATACAAAATTTTAAATGTATATGGCACCGGCGATTCATTCAAATCAGATACCAAGAGGCTGTAGAATAAATCATTTACATAGATCTAGTATACATTAGACACGAATTCTTGTTAGATCTAATTAATACATTTCATATTAACTCTTAAGGGCCAGAAGTACATGTGCGGTGACGAGATGACGATAGTAGACATCTCCATGGCAACGAACGTAGCGCTGATCGAGCTGCGCAACTACAAGCTGGATCCCTGGCCGCTCATGTGCGCCTGGTACCAGCGCATGAAGAGTCTGTCGTACTGGGCCGAGTGTAACCACGGTCTGTACGAGTGGAAGTCGCCCATGATGCATGAAGGGTAGTGGGAGTGTGACGTCACTCGTAATGCATAATGGGTAGCTGAAGTGTGACGTCACTCATGATGCATAACGGGTAACTGGGGATGTGGGACCGGAGATTTAACAGCGACTTAAATTTGGGGTAGATGATCTATTAGAATACTAAGTACCGGTATTCTAACACAGTATGTGTTTCTAGCATGCGCTAAAAAGAATGTAAACCGTAGACCAACAACCCAATGTACCTTTCTCATCCTTCAAATTGAATTGTATGACTGCATGTTTATCTTAAAGAAATAAAATATATACATATTAAGACTTACTTATTTTCAAAGGGTGTCTATTGATGGTTCAAACACCCACATTTGTTCAAATCTTACAGCTGCTATTTTTGTCCATTTGTGTAAATTACACATGTATTACATTTAAACGTTTTTCTATCCCATAAATAGCTGTGGTGGATTAATGGTCCAAAGGATTTGGTGGTTTCTGCTTTCAGTCGTCTGCATGCAGTGTGGTGAATTATGATGGTATATTGTGACAACACACTGACCTTATTAACAACATTTATTAGACCAGTAATAACAAATAACAAATCATATAATAATAACAGATGCTTGATTAAAAAAAGTATACATTCATACATATAAAAGAAAATACATAGACTAAAGATTGTAAATAAGCTGTTTTTCTATTATGGTACATTTAGGTAATTTTGAAGTAACGTTGTATTACACAACGGGAAAATTAAACATAGAAGATTACAAATATAAAGCAGTCACCATCAAAACCAAGCGAAATACCCAAATACAGCTTTTACTAACTGCTAAATAATTGAAAAACTTTAATCATTCAAACAATGAACTTGAAATTACAGTTTATAAAAAATAATATATGGCAGATAACAATATAAAAATGACAACCAAAGATGCCTCAAAACAGTTTCATAATGCCAAAAGGTAACAATATAAAAGTACAAACAAATGTTTCCCATGATTATTAATATTTGTTGTCGCTCACAAAACTAACTATTTTTAAACCAGTAAAGAGTGTGACCAATTAATGAGCACTGTTATAAGTTAATCTTGGCAGATAATTAAAAAAAATTGTTACTGACTATATAAGTTGCTTTGAGCCTTTTACAATATACAACACAGGAACAACACATATACATCTAAAGCACCGTGCTAACATTTGTAGAAAGTCGAAATACTGGTAATACAACTGCGTAAATGTTTCAGATATAAGGAAGAAGTTGGGCAAGTTACACAGAAGTAGCTTAGCAATTTGTGAGATATAATTAAAACTACCTAACAAAGAATTTCAAAGTTAAAAAGGAGGTATAATTTGGACAAAATGCATGATAAAACTTATCATATTTCCTACCTGTGTGCAGTTTTATAAAGGCATCTAGTAAGCAGATACCATTGTTCATAAAACTGTCTATAAACCAAGAATTTTATCAAAAAGTTATTTAAACACTTGGTAAGTGTCCTCAGTTATTGGTGCTAAACAAGATTATGGGGTTTCAAAGCTGTATTTTAACAGTTTAAAAAGGAGCAGATGCTGACGATGCAGGAAATGCCAAAAGAATGACTGAAATATATCTAGTACACTGTCTATTCTTTATAGTCAAGCTAATAATGGAACAGATAATGAAATATGTGGAAGTCAATGACAACATCCAAAAGCTTGCTTATGTTAACTAAATGGCAAAAATGTTTTATACTATGTACTACATAGGGAATTAACCATAGGAATCCTTTCTGCAGACTTGCTGAATAAATAATGAGCAAATTGTGAATGAAGCTGGACAAAAGCAGCACTGACAATAATAAGTAAAAACAACAGCACAAACACATATACTAGTAATATGAAACTTTCTGCTCAAAACCCAAAGCCTGAAACCATGTGCTTCTCTTCCCCCCAATCATTTTACTTTCTATTCAGTCAGTTGCTTCCAGCAAGGAATTATAACAATAATTGTTAGTGAACACGAAATAATGCTGTGACGGCTTGCCACCCACACTTTCCATGCCAGGCAAATGTGAAGTCCTTGCAGAATGCAATATGCATGGTAAATGGACTAAATACACATTTACTTTATCCCCTTTCCACCACGACTAGGTATATTGCACAAAACTATGCCATCTTATTGGTCAAGTCAATGACTAACGTATGTGTGTAAATTTGTTGCCATGGATACGTTGAGAAATGCTCTCATTTGTTGCGTAGATCAACCAGCACAATACTTCTATCATCTGCAAACTTTGCATGACTGCACGGCTGAAACAAAAGGAGTTTTGAAGAAGAAGTATGTATGACAAGATAATAATAAACAAAACATTTAGGAGTTGAATCAGTTGATAAAGCTCACCAAGAAATATTGGACTAAAGATTAAGAATCAAGAATTATATTTGACTGAAGAAATGCGTTAAGTTGATAATCTTGAAAGTGCATTTGTCAAAATGTATTTTAGACAACTTGAATTGGTGGTAATGTGAGAATGGCTGTAAGATTATTTCACCAAAACAAGTATATAGTCAGGCAAGGGTTTTAACCTACATCTGCTAAATTGGCAGTGACATGCTTTTTCAAACAAAGCTTTTGGGCTAGTGAGGATAACGAGATAACCTCAAACATGGATGTGTTTAGGGTGTTCATTAAAGTATTACCTCAAACACGGGCGGGTGTTTTGTGTGTTCATGGTGACCCCTCTTGGTGCACCTGGCCACCTCGGGCAGACCTTTGTCTGGCGTCAGCATAAATACCCCTGTCCTGCACACAGCAACAGAAGAGTAACATGAGAACAGATGAAACCAATTAAATAACTAGGGTAACACAATTACAAGTCTGAGTAAAGTTGCCATAATTTTATGACTTGAACAAAATTTGCCTAGCGTACAAAGTAACACATTTATGTTAGAATCCTACTATTTTTTTTAAAGATCTACATAAAATCAAAAGGTAAAGAATACTTTAAGATGAAACTATACTCGTTAAACTTTGGTGAGACGACAACGGCAACGGCCTCGGGCATTAGCTGCTGGTATGGGTAGTGTGTGTGTAGGTCCACGCTGGAGAGGAACGCCGTCTGTGTTGGGTGGGTCTGAAACACGTATCGCCGGATCAACAACAACACTGGGGAGGACATGTTTCAAGGAAAACAGTCCTAAAACCAAATGGTTGAAGGTTAAATATGACCAGCCCGACTCACCATCACAATGGTCACACTGCACTCAATTTTACTTCTGGTAAAAAGTTTCGACAGTAAGCTAACACAAGTTTGCGAAATAAATAGACCATTTCAAAGACCCTAATCAGTTGCCCATCGAAAAAGACATATTGTTAAAGGCCACTTAATAGAACTTTACTCAATATATCTAGTCAAAGATATTTATATGAAAATCAATAAATAAATCCCATAACATGATTAACTCACATGAATCCAGCCAAGGGAGATGAGATCGTTGGAGTCCTGGAAGTCAAACAGGTCCTCCTCGTTCTCAGCGTTACAGCTGTCTGGCGTCCCCGTCTGCTTTGGCACCAGCACGTGCGTGATGAAGAAACACCCACGCTCCTGAAATATATGTGTGTGATGAAGAAACACCCACGCTCCTGAAATATATGTGTGTGATGAAGAAACAACCACGCTCCTGAAATATATGTGTGTGATGAAGAAACACCCACGCTCCTGAAATATATGTGTGTGATGAAAAAACACCCATGCTCCTGAAATATATGTGTGTGATGAAAAAACACCCACGCTCCTGAAATATATGTGTGTGATGAAGAAACACCCACGCTCCTGAAATATGTGTGTGATGAAGAAACACCCACGCTCCTGAAATATATGTGTGTGATGAAGAAACACCCACGCTCCTGAAATATATGTGTGTGATGAAGAAACAATCACGCTCCTGAAATATATGTGTGTGATGAAGA
>Ga0224511_10004124_pt1 | contig 10846 bp, 8 predicted proteins | sample SF_May12_sed_USG_2_FD_169988 | JGI IMG/M metagenome (GOLD analysis project Ga0224511, IMG submission 169988) | Sediment microbial communities from San Francisco Bay, California, United States - SF_May12_sed_USGS_8_1 | ecosystem: Environmental > Aquatic > Marine > Sediment | place: USA... | reverse complement strand
TGATGCCACACCACTGACGCCCCCTAGCGCATGAGCAGAACTCCATTTTCAAATGTAAACAACATACATGTACACTCCATGATCCCTGTGGACCAGAAAAATATGACTACACAATGATGTAGTACGGTGCGACTTTTAACAGCCGCCACACAGGCACTAAACACCTGCTGTAGTAAGTAATATTAAACTGATGAAAGAGAAAGCCCTCAGCCATGGCCACAGAGCATTTTATAAAAAAATGTCATACATTTTAAATCGTCTTACCAAAATGTGGCGCATTTATCCATGCCAGTCTTTTACTAGTAGAACACTCCACCTCATCCGACCCAGTGATAAGGTAGAACATCTTAGAGTTGAATGAAACATTTGCGTGTTCACCGATGTCAAGTACTGGGTAGCTGTCTATTGATTCATGCTGTACGTCGCTTGTGTCGTTACACACTTAATAACATAAAGCGAATACAGGTTGCATTTAAGTGTAAAACAACGGGTATGTTAGTATATCATATTTCTTTCTTTTACGGAATGTTGATGAGTCAATTTAAGTATACTAGTCCCGTTTACGTATCTGACAACCTAATGTTGAGAGTTATCAGCATTGTTTCGTTTCTAAATATAAGCAGATACAACATACAACATTTAAGCAAAAACACTTCGAAATTTTGCAATGTGCTGCTTTCAGCGACGACTCCGTGTTCTTATAATTAATAGAAAGAACCCAATAACGATTACCATCTATGCATGTTGGTTTATGGGTCCACGTGTGGTTTGACTGACATGTCGTTGTCGGGGAAGTCACTCTAAAGCCTGACACGCACTTGTACTGTAACGTTGAGTTCATCTGGCATCTGTCTGACACCAGACAACTGCTGACATCGGTATGGCCGTGTTTAATTTCCATGACGGGACAGACGGGTACTGCAAATGTAAAATATATGTTATCATTATTCAAACTGTCTTCTGAAAATCTGATTAATACGTCAAAGCAACATTAATTTAACGACATGCTAACGATCTGTTTTAATGTCGCCTTCTTGGATAATTCATTTAAGAAATTATAAATAAAAAAGAAAATCAAAAAAGAAAAATCCGAAAAAACACAAAAAAATAGTTTTTCTAAATGTCTGTTACGTCATGATGTTGTACGTGTTTTGGTGTCGTTCTGTGTGTTAGTTTTTGTACGGGCCATTTTGTCATGGTGCCCATAAACTTGACATAATTTTTCATCTGCATTGTTTACAACATTCTTTGTTTGAACATCTCTTCAATTTATATTATAAATGTATTTTATCTGACGAAAAATTGCAGCTCAATTTTATCATCGAGCTATTATTTCTGTGCTTTTAATCTTTTTGTAGTGAGCAAAACAAGCAATTGCCACAAAGCATTTATGAACAAATGTCATACAATTAAGATCGTCTTACCAAATTGTGGCGCATTTATCCATGTCAATCTTTTACTAGTGGAGCACACCACCTCAACCGATCCAGCGTTAAGGTAGAACATCTTAGTGTTGTGTGAAACTGTTGCGTGTTCACCGATGTCAAGTATTGGGTAGCTGTCTATGGATGCATGCAGTACGTCGCTTGTGTCATTGCATACTTAGTAACATAAAGCGTAAACCTGTTACAGAGGGTGAAAAAAATGCATAATTATAATGAACGGTACTCTAGTTATGAATTCCTAAAAATCAAATTAGACATACTACTCCCGTTCGCTTATCTAAACTTTGATGTTTCTAGTTATCATCATGGTTTCCTTTCTTAATATATGCAGTAACCATTTAAACTATAGTTACCACTTTTAAGGTTATAATACTCCAAACATTGCAATATGCGTGCAGTTTTCACCGACGACATCGAGTGCGAATAACTAAAAACAAGGGCTCAATAACAAATACCATCTATGCATGTTGGTGTATGGGTCCAGGTGTGGTTTGACTGACATGTCGTTGTCGGGGAAGTCACTCTAAAGCCTGACACGCACTTGTACTGTATCGTTGAATAAATCTGGCATCTGTCTGACACCATACAACTGCTGACATCGGTATGGCCGTTTTCAACTGTCATGACGGGGCAGACGGATACTACACATGAAAAAGATACAGTATTATTATAATAATACATGTCTTCAGCCAAACTACAAAATTGAGTTAAAATAAATGTACTATTAAAATCTTACAAAGAAGTACATATCAACCTAATGGATAATATGCTCTTAGTTATGGTACTATTGTTGCAAGCAGGATGCAACATCAACAACATTACATAGCATAAAATATTAGCATATTTATAAATAACGAATCATTTATGGCCATATTCATTAAGCACCTACGGCAAAACTGTGCCACTGAATTACAACAAAAAAGAGAACATTACAAATTTTAGTATGGCAGGTTCGAGATCCAATTCCGTATACGTCTACATAAAATGTTTCAAAAACTCGAGAGAGAGAAAACAACCAATACGTGAACTTGAGGAAATTTTACTTGTTTTAGAGTTTTAAATATATGGGCCCTTATCGTCTTACCAAGTTCTGGCACCTGAGACCATGAGAGTTTTCTGCTGTTCAAACATTTCACCTCAACCGAACCGGCTTTAAGGTAAAACAACTCTGTATTGTATGAAACTATTCCGTATTCGCCATTCGCCAGTGGTGGAAACTCATCTATAAATTCGTGCTCTACGTCGCTTGTGTCGTTGCAAAACCTGAAACACTCCGGTTTTGGGGACCAAACACGCGTTCTTTGACACGTTGTGGTAAAGTCTGGCGGCAAATACTTAGCATCGCAGTTTATTGCTATCCTATCACCAGACCTATAAATCTCTTTCTCGTCGCCTGCGATCCGGCCATTGGGGATAGCTGGTGCACTGCAAGCCTCTAAATAGAAATAGGAGTTTGACGTATCGATAACCCGTTTGTCGGACCGTCCAAAATGACGTTTAGTCGACTAAAGGCGGGAAATCACGTAACGTCATAGCACAAGGCGTCATTTGGGCCAACCAGAAGACTGAATCTTTTGTGTGTCGCTGGTTACTCGCACATGCTAGGTTTGACGTTACGTGCTCTCCCGCGTGTGTCGGAGCATCGGACGGCATTACAAGCGTTCTGTCGGTTAATTACGACCGTGCAATGGACTTGTTCATGTTAAGTAAAATATAGAAAGTAAATTACTGTAAAAGTTTATGGCATTAAAATGTGCATTAAATAATATTTTGCGTTACGCTACATTTCTAGTTATACATTTGCAAACAAATTATAATCGTATTTTATCTACTGTTAATACAATGCAACTAAACAATATTGAAGATTATAAGGCGAAATCGTAAGAAAAACAGCTAAGTTAACAAGAAACAGACATCATTATTACTGCAAAATATACGTTATATTTTACAAATCGAGTTTATGATATGTGCTTTGAATGTAAGCGCCTTATTTGACCTATACATGAAGGAATATTTTGTTATTTTGTTGTATGTTTTACTTTTTAATTATACTATTTTAAATCGCTTACCAGCAAAAACCTCCACCTCACATAAAATGATGTTACTAACATCAGAGATGGTGATGTTTCGAATCCGTCGGTCATGGTTGATGGGGATCGTTATAATGTCGCTGCATACGGAAGAGCCGGCATGCTGGTAGCGTCCATCGCAAGTCCATACGTCCGAGGCGTCCTTGTACAGTTGTGTACGGTTGTCATTACTGGCGCTGCCAGTTATACGCATCCCATTGAGCAATTTCCTCGTGCCTGTAATTATAATCACATCGTTGCGTACATAATGAATCATATGTGTCCACCATTCGACTGGACATAGTTTCAATTAAACTGAAGAAAGGGAAGCCCTCAGGAAACAAGGCCTGAATGAGAAAACAGCAGCCTCGGTTTTATTGAAGCTGTTCATCAGTGGTAATGAAAAATGCCACACCACTGACGCCCCCTAGCGCATGAGCGGAACTCTATTTTCAAATGTAAACAAACATACAGTCAATGATCCCTGAGGACCAGAAAAATATGACTACAAGTTTCACATTCAATGAGCTTGATAATTATGCACCTGTCAATACACTTACTCGTGATTTAGTTATGAATGACTCTGACATAAAAATATTTTATAAAAAACGATAACCAATCACAACCAACATGTAAATTTATACATTTAAATTATCTATTATACACCTTTCTATTTGTCTACCACTCAATTACTTTCACTTTTATACATAGCGTATTTCAGGCCTAAAGCTAAGCTGTTGGTTTGCAATTTCATTTATATTAAGGTAAGACCTTTGTAATGGATTCACATATTTGCAGTTATGAAGAGATTTTATAAACCTTTTTTATTTAAAAATATGCCATTTTAAGACGATCCACCGAACAACTTTTCTCAGTGTTTGCTTTTTTGATTTTATAAACAAGATTGAAAAATTTCATTTTATTCATATTTAAGGGAGATAATAATGTGTAAAATTACTTCCCTTTAATTAAATTTAAGCAAATATAGGTAACTAGTTCTATAGGTTGGATTACATACTAGTAACATACTTGTTCTATATATGTTGTGAATCAAGATGCCGGTGATGATGAAATCCGACCCAAGGTCCACCGTCCACCATGGCCTTTCGACGCTCATACTTATGCCGGTCATGGAGCATTCCGGTACCCAAGTGCCCTTCCGGCCGTCAACGGCCTTGTCGGACGTTCCACCGTCAGCCACGCCGGACTGCTCAGTGTGTTTGTTGAGGGCGATGTTTGGGCCTTGAAAAAGTATCATATAATTATCTCGTCAGACGATAAAAAGCCTATGTAAAATTATATTCAACATGTTTAAAGTATAATATAGACGTAGTTTTGTTTGGTGATGTTATACTGCCCTCTCAAAGTTCCTTCATACTCTTTTTTACAACTTATTTCACTGATATAGTTAAAGTAGTAGCAACAATTCACATGAAATATAGAGTCTTATTAAGCAAAGAACCATCAATACAAAAACAATTAGTTACAAAATATGGTATTTACATAAAAAACAACAGTTTTGTTGCGGTGTACTATAATATCAACACTTATCAATTTAAGCACAAAGTTTTTTCTGGTTATCACTAAATGCAATAGTACATGGTATCGCCATCATGACCTGTAATGACACATGAAGTATTCGTTGCATTCTCTTGGTGAGCTTCTCACACCTTTAAACAGGGATTTTATTTCAGCAATGTCTTACATTGGCTTCAAGCTCATTGGCATTCTAAGACCTCATTGTCCTAATATTAAACTGATGAAAGGGAAAGCCCTCAGCAGGGGTGGCGAAATCTCAAAAATGTATACTTGTCCACGGACAAGTGGTTTAAAAAAACACTTGTCCGTACCAATGCACTACTTGTCCATACTTTTACAAATACAAATGCAAGTATTTACAAAATGATATAATAAACAAAATTATGATTAAACTGCAACTTTTATGTTTAACATTTTGTTAAACCTTTACTTATATGATCCAAATTTCTGAAATAAAATAGTGATGAGTTTGTAAACTTTCGATTTCGGCTGCTATCATTTGGAAATAAACACATAGATATAGGATTTTTTCACTTGTCCACGGACAAGTCAATTGGAAAAAGTTACTTGTCCGGAGCAACAAATGGACAACACGGACAACACGGACAATTGATTTCGCCACCCCTGGCCCTCAGCAAGCATAGCCTGCACGAGAAAACAGCAGCCTCGGTTTTATTGAAGCTGTTCATCAGTAGTAATGAATGATGCCACACCACTGACGCCCCCTAGCGCATGAGCAGAATTCCATTTTCAAATGTAAACAACATACATGTACACTCCATGATCCCTGAGGACCAGCAAACTATGACTAAGCCATTTCTTACCATCACACCAAAGATTGAGGTTCAAGTCTGGTGATTGTGGAGGATATACAAGTGTCTTAATGCCTTGAACTTTTTGCATTCATTTACTCTCCTTGCCCAGTGATAAAGCTAAGTTTTAGACCTAGATATTCAAATACATAACCTCCAGTGTACAATTGAATTTTACGAAAAGAGAAATGATTTTGATTTTGATATTGTCAATACCCCCTGTCTTGATGGAGATGTTCTTTCAACCCCCTCGTATGGAACATACCTGCACTTAAACTTGACATGTCTACATTGTTTACAACATTCTTTCTTTAAACATCTTTTAAATTTATATTATCATAATAATGATAGGAATTCTATTATATCTAGCAAACTTTTAAATCAAGGTTCTCTCTATCATACACTTAGGCAGACATTTCCCAAAATTTCTAACAGGCATTTTTATTTACTTTAATTCTTTTTTGATAAATATCCACACTTTTACAGGGACTGTTAAAAAATAAAAAAATAAAAAATATATAACTAATGGTGTTTTCTTGAAGCATACTGTTACATTAATAACTCAGGAGTTTCTGAACAAAAATATGATAAGCAAATTCTAAAAACACATGCTCTTTAGTTTTGAGTAGTGAAACAATGGCTAATTTGCCAGATCTATTGTAAATTCTTTGAAAGCCCTTCCTAAAGAATACTCTTGTGCAAAGTTATTTGTAAATCCCACCAGGGGTTCAAAAGATATAGAGCGGACACGAAAGTGTGATGGACAGACAGACGGTCGGACAGACGGACGGACGAACGGACAGACAGATAACGGAGGTTAAAACAATATGTCTCCACATTTCATGGGGGAGACATAACTACACATACATTTAGCCAGACTTAATTAATTGTATATGTTAGTATTATGACGGCCATCTTGTTAAAAAAATTGTTATTGTTTTAATGCAGGATATAGTTCCTGGGGTCTTTCCCTTTTCCAGTTGATTTTAATAGCGATAGATGCCGTCATTGCATTTTTCAGCTTTCGGAAGCAGGCATCTGCTCGTTCTGCCTTTTTGTTGCTATCACGTGGTTTTGCCTTTTTCATAATAACCACGTGGTTATGACGCCATTACACTCCACTTCTTTCCTCAATTTTTAACATTCAGTCAAATGTTGGAATGCACCGTAAGCAGTTATAAATTAGTTTTAAACTGATGAAAGGGAAGGCCTTCAGGAAGCATAGCCTGCACGAGAAAACAGCAGCCTCGGTTTTATTGAAGCTGTTCATCAGTGGTAATGAATGATGCCACACCACTGACGCCCCCTAGCGCATGAGCAGAACTCCATTTTCAAATGTAAACAACATACATGTACACTCCATGATGAATCTTTGCATATGATTTTAGTAGTCTATAGCTGCATAGCTGTTACTATTTTGCTGAATAATGAATTTCCTTCTCAAAACATAATCATGAGGGAAGGAAATGATGCTATGATTTTAATAATAACTTTACCATTTATTTTTTCTACCCCTGGCCATTATGCCACGGAACTGTGATGAATTTCACAGGCGGAAGACCTTTCTTTTTAAATATACTTCTTTTCACTTTCTTATCGTTCTGTTCATGTTTAAAGTGGCTTGTTTAGAGAGAGTATTTGCACATTTTTTTCTTTTTCGTCTTCAATAAATATTGAGGAAATGTGAGGTTTGCTATATAGCTTAAAAATGGTTTGAGGGCTTTCCCTTTCATCAGTTTAATATTACTAACTACAGCTGGTGTTAGTGCCTGTGTGGCGGCTGTAAAAAGTCGCCCCGTACTACATCATTGTGTAGTCATATTTTGCTGGTCCTCAGGGATCATGGAATGTACATGAATGTTGTTTACATTTGAAAATGGAGTTCTGCTCATGCGCTAGGGGCGTCAGTGGTGTGGCATCATTCATTACTACTGATGAACAGCTTCAATAAAACCGAGGCTGCTGGTTTCTCGTGCAGGCTATGCTTCCTGAGGGTTTTCCCTTTCATCAGTTTAAGTTTAAACCCCCAATGAAAGCCATTGACCGTAACACGGCGGTTTCTCAACAATACTTGGAGAAATCATCTAAGAAATCATTAAAAAAAGCAAACAAAAAATCCGAAAACAAAAAATAGTTTATTCTGAATGTCTGTTGCGTCTTTGGTGTTGTGCGTGTTTTTGTGCTGTTATGTGTGTTCGTTTTTATACAGGCCATTTTGTCATGGTGCCCTTAAACTTGACAGGTCTACATTGTTTACAACATTCTTTCTTTGAACACCTCTTCAGTTTATTATACTATTGTTGCAAGGTTTTAAGAGGGCCTGATTTGTCCTACTTTTCCTACTTGTGGTCTTTTAAAATGGAAGTATATATTGCTTTCCCTAGAAGTATCTTTTATCACCGCTAGGGGTCAGAATAAAATTATTTTCGTATAGTTTTATGACCTAAAATAAACACAAGTAAGTTAAGTAGTTTTACGAAATATGTTAATAAATATTATATTTGTTGTAATTATTTAGCGAATGTAAGGTTTAACCTTTGCAATCTGTTGGATAAACGCAATCGCAAAAAAAAACGTTCTAGTTCTCTAGTCTTTTTCCGCGCGAAAACAAACCAACAAACAGGATTTTCAGTTAAGACAATTTAAGGATTAGACACTCTGAATCACCTGTCGACTTTTTCCTCCTTTTATTCAGTTTGAATGTTTTTCATTATAGGTGCGGGTAAAATATGAAAAAAAGTGTTTCTTTATTTTTTTAAAGACACCTATTTTAAATACATTGTTGTTATTAATTATAAATACACGTATGGATAAAATGTTAACATTCAAAGTATAAAATATATATGACAAACTCGTTGTTTGTTATGCCAATAAAGTGATCAAAATAGTTTTGCAACTTTTAGCTTTAAACGCCGTTCTCACTTCGTAACCCTTAAGAGACAGAGAAATTCAAATGCATTACAAAAGGAACTTTCGTACGTACGTGTGTGCGTTTTAAATAAGGTAAATGATTGTCGACATTGCTCAATTATTTGTATGGATCACTTTACCATCCCAAAATATTTTTCATCCTGACACATATCACGATATTTAACATGGAAACCCGGAAACAAAGAATTATCCATATAATAATTAATCGTTCTCATAAACAGTTAAAAATATTGAATTATGACGCGTTTTTTGCTTTCAAGCAATTTTGAACGCTGAGATCAGACAGACAATTCCACGAAAGTCTATGTCGTTCAAAATCGCAAAAAATGTATTAAAACAACTTAATTGTGAAATAACAATACTAGTGATCTAGTTCATTGTTTTATACAAGAAACAACTATAAACAGTCGTCTGGCATAAACAAACTTAGACTTGTTAACATGAGTTAGACTCTTCATTTTAAAAATAGATCCAGTTTCAGTTTATCAATAGAAAACGTTCACTAAATATAATGTTATACAACCAATGCGCCGGTGGTGAGGCCTTGCGTCACTAAGCTTTTAAATGCAATCGTTTTCCTTATCACATTGCACATGAAATGTTATTATTACACTGTACGTGTAAATATATGTCTATTATTATTATTATCATTATAAACTAATATAATACTCAAAATCCTACTCTATTCTTAACATTGACAATTTGTTTGTGGCATATACATGTACGTGTCATGATATATTAGGTGAATTGATTGAAAGTGATCATTATTTTATCAAAAATTCTTTTCTGTTACAAACCCCCTAAATTGCCCAAAAAATACCTAGAATCACTTATGTTTACATCTTAAGTTCTTCGCAACCGCGCTTAATTTCTATATCGTTCAATTGTGATACAATACCATTTTTGTTAAGGTTTAAAACAAATATACTGCAACTAATACTCCTGCAAATGAAATACAACAAAATCATGGCGTACCTCCGTAAGGGTCCACGGATACACACACGTAGCATCGTATACACCACAGAATGATGGACAGGATCATTGTAGTCGCCATTGTTAACGTTCTGTCACTTCTGTTTCAGCCCATTTACATCAGTTCAGGTCTGAAAACACCAAATATTTTCCCTTTATAACGTATAGAACATAGTCCAAGAAAGAACTCGATAGCAAAATACGCTGTTTTCGAACACTTTTTCAAGCGTAAATTTGGGCGGCAGTTGACATTCCCCACCCATGCACCAGCAAGTTCTCTCTAAGAATTGAAACTTTTTTTGCCTTGAGTACACATAATCTTATTCCCTTTTCCAAAAATACAACCATTATTAATTTCATTTAGAATTGGCAGGAGCACAGCTACTTTAAAGTATACCTAAACGCGTTTTTAATTTTGAGAGTAGAAAATGGAAACAATCACTGTTTAAGGATTGGGTACCAATAAGGCCGAAAACCAGAAAGGCCATTTACCAAAAAGGCCATTTACCAAAAAGGCCAAACTTACGCATATTTCTAACATAAATACTTTATATTTAAATGTGGGCAACATTTTATAATTCTAACTCGATCATGACAGTATACTCCGTGTAGTGTATGCATAACATTTTTATGTTGACATTTTGTAAATGTAGACCACTGAAAATCATCTAGATTTGGTTAGGTATAGAAATAAATCAATATAAAGGATTGAATGTCAGTTTTATTGTAAAAATAATTAAATATAAATAGTTCTTTTATGCTTTACGGTGGAATAAACTTATATTCCACTGTTCGTCTATATTTTTCACTACAGTGAAAAATATACTTGTTATGCCGTTGTCTCCATAACGCTGACGTTGTTTTGTATCCCGGTACACCTCAATAAACACAACGTAACGTTTATAAAGCTGGGAACAAACGACGTCAATATGATGACGTCATGGCGTTATTGTTTCCCGCGCTATAACGTTTTTGGCTGCTTTAGCCTAAAAGAAACAGAAAATTTGTTGAATATTTGGTGTAAGATTAAAATTTATTTCACTCGTGATCATAGAAAATCATATTTTCACTCGTGGCT
>Ga0224511_10004123_pt1 | contig 10847 bp, 3 predicted proteins | sample SF_May12_sed_USG_2_FD_169988 | JGI IMG/M metagenome (GOLD analysis project Ga0224511, IMG submission 169988) | Sediment microbial communities from San Francisco Bay, California, United States - SF_May12_sed_USGS_8_1 | ecosystem: Environmental > Aquatic > Marine > Sediment | place: USA... | reverse complement strand
TGTTTTTTCCACAACACATCTTACCCTTGCTTCCGCTTTATAATGCACAATGGTGGGGGTATGAATCGCTTACAGCGATAGCTCTAGTTATAATTGTTTTTTTTTAACTTTAAAATGTATCCAAATAGTTTATAATACAATTTTAATGGGCGTATTGATTCAAAGTTAAAAATGACTAAGATATCAATATCAATATTAGATGTACAAATGTGATAATGCCAGTTGCTATAATCATTTTGCATCTTTCAGATATCCTTGTGCAGGCCTCGATTGTCATCAGGCAAATTCCAAATACATATGTATCCATTCTTCTTTATGACATTTGCTAGACAAAGCGCTAAATCGGTTCCCGTTTTGTCCCTCACCGCTGGTTCATGTATGGAAGCTATCAGTCGCTAGCTAGCATAATAAAAGCGGCTAGTACTGGTGAACCCAGGAACGCTGGTTAATTTTGTGGACTGACCGTCGCGATATAACCTAATCAGTGTTAAAAATTATGCGATAAATCAAACAGAAGCACACAAACATTTATTTTAGTGTATTTCTGCTATAATTGCAAGAGCACTTGCTTCTCTAACCTCAGTTAGACATAGACAACGTTAATGGGTGTGCTGTTTTAATTTTGAAATTGAAATCCCATTTGCCAATTTGAAAATGCAAATGCTGTTTACATGTTATGGCTTTTGTCAATTATTTACACATAAAATTGATGTTCAAACGGCAGTTTGTAATTATGGTTATCTTAATGTAAACTATTAACCGTAAGACAAGTACACTTTATATAAATATGCGTTGTGTCTACTGCGAGTTCCTTTTAGAATTAAAAACAACAAAACAGATATTTCCCATGAATATCAATACACGTAAGTGTTGCCGATTTACTAAAGTATCATGAGTTAATCGCGTGTTTTAAATTGGCATGTTTTCTGCCACACGATAACATAGAAGTCGGTCGCGTCGAATATGGAATAAATATTTTGATGTTGCAATTATGCAGGGCCATCTGTTCAGTAGTTTAAATAATAAGTTTGTGGTATGTATGTTTCTAGTTTTGAAATCGGTGTATTTTCAAAGCATACTTATTGTTAAATGTTGTTATTTACTGTATACAACTATGTCGATGCTGTGTTTACCTTGGATACATTAAAGTGAATATAAGTCCTACCTTTTTGAAATGATGCTACGGTGGTACATTCAGAAATGACAATGACGTCAAATTTACAGATTTTACTTTCCTATTCACATATACGTGCATCTTCATGCCTGTTTACAATTAAAAAATAAAGTCAATAAATATAATTCAAAATATGTAACAGTTTCTAATTTGTTTCATACAAATGTCAAGAGTACATGTCCAGTAATACAATCATTCATATGGACAAAATATTATTGTGTTGTTCACAACTAGCAAGAAGTGGATCGTGAGATATCTTTCTTGCACTGTTTAGTTCCAGAAGGTCGATGATGCATTAAGGCACGGCTGTTAGTAGTAGTTGAGTGCCTTATTATTGATCCACAATATGTTAACAATTTACGGTAGATATTAAGAAAAACAATAACTTCTCAGAACCTTGTTATCCTAATATGTGTCTGATACGTCTTGCTTGAGTGCTATTGTCAATAATTTACTACCATAACATTAACTACTAGTATGAACGCAGAGTATACCTTTGACACCTGTGTATGAGAGAAACGGTTTGATAATTTGGCTTATGATGTTGCTAATAAAATCAAATGTATCAGGCGATAAGACCTTTTAAATATTCCTCGAACTTTAAAATTAAAACAAACACATTCATGTACCGACTTGCTCTACTGTTAGAGTGGAACTCTGATTTCAAACCAAAGCAACATACAGTCCAGAATCTCATAAGACTAGAGAAATATACTGAAGCTAAAAAGAAAATGTACACTTGTGTATACTTGTGTACACTTGTTTATAACGATATATTCTATGTGTCTTGAATAAAATGTAAGCTTTAATGCAATTAAATTATTGACCTACTTTTCTTCATGAATATTGTTTTATTTAATAAAAACGATCACACGCCTATGATGTCGGGGTTAACGCTTAAAGGGCGTTATGTCGTGAAGGTACATTGTAAACAAATACAATTTTGTAAAGTATATATTGTGCGTGCATGCTTCCGTGGTTTTATTAGCAGTCGTAATAAAAACAACACAAAACATTTAACTGTTTGTGTCTGAAACGCACATTGATAAAGACATAATCATACTTGCAAGAACTTGCACTAATAGTTGTATTACGTCATAAATCAGGACAATAGGAACGGAGGTTGCATGTATTTTTAACTGTACTATTTTTTTTTTACTTTCTTTAACCTCTAGATTTGCATATTCGGTGGATGTTTTTGTGCATATGGTTCATCCTATCCAGACACCCGTCATCATAATCATTATCATCTGTTTCTCATCAGCTTATACTATCTTATAATATTTATTCAGTAGGCAGCTACTGTGATATAATGCAGAACACTGCATGCTGCTTTTCACGTAGTTAGTCTACATTTTACAACGTTAACCCCCATAAAACTGTCACAAACGTAATAACACAATTTTATTGGTGTGATATATTCTAGCACGTTCGCATAAAAACAAAATTAACAAATGTTTAATGGGAAGGCAAACTTTAAACAATTACAAACACAAATTTAAGTCTTAGCTGTTAGGTATGTTTAGACCTACTTTTTAAATCAAGTTTACCTTTATTACGTGTAACTTAAAAAAAGTTTTATTTTGTGTTTAGTGTTTTAATCGAGTCCACAGTACAGAATATTTCATTCAAAAAGTATAGACAAATACATGTTGTTTAGTGTTGTTTTGTTTTTCATTTGTCTAGAAATGCAAATCTGTTACTATGTCTGCTGAATAACAGATTTCAATCTATCGCATTTATGAGGAAGGGAAGTATGCTATTGTTTTAATATGACATTTCTATTGAATTAATTTAATATGTGCCCATATGTCACGGACATGTCAGGGATCTTCGGTTTTATTTGTTAACATTTGAAAATAGAGTTCCGCTTATGCGTCAGTGGTGTGGCATCTTTCATAATCATTGATGAACAGCTTTAATTAAACCCCGGCTGCTAGTTCTATCATGCAGGCTGTGGTTCTTGAACGATATCCCTTTCCTAAGTTGGATGTGATGGGGTTTTTTTTTCACAGGAAGAAGACATTTGTGCTTATTTGTTCTCATTCTGTTCATTTTCTAAGTGGCCTAGGTATAGAGAATAAATGCATTTTAGTTCCTACTCCAATAAATTGTGTGAGGTTTGCTGCAACTGACACCATGTTTAAACCCCAAATGAAATCGTTGACCGTACCAAGGCGGTTTCTCAACAATTGTTGGAGGAATAATTTTTAAAAATAAAAACATAAAACTGTAAAAACGGTATATTGTAAATGTTCAAAACGTCTTGTTCTACGTGTTTCATGGTCTAATAACTGTTTTTTGTGTACGAGTAATTTGCCATGGTGCCCTTAAACATGGAAATGTCTGCTTTGTCTGCAACCTTTTAACACCTCTTTAATTTATATATTCACATATCATTTGGCAATAATGTTTGTCATAATAGTCCTTGGATATAGTTTCGTCAACATTGTAGTATACTGTATTAAACTACTTTAACTGCTATGGACCTACGTGAATAATTTATATTTTTAGATTACCGCGACGATATATACACTATAAAATGTTACACGTATTAGATACATCACTTCGTTCTATCTACATATTTTATTGCTATTTAAAATAATGTACTGAATAAATAAAACAATTCTAAACAGCTGTTTAATGGGTATACAATTCATAGTTAATAGTCAATGCAAGAGCATGTTTGGCACAGTTGTTGCAATACCACGCGAATTAAACCTATAAAATACAAATTACGACGGCTTCACTTAAAGAGCATATTTGTTATACTAATTATCTGCCGGTAATCGATAACGAATAGTTTTATTATATGAAATGTTCTTTATTTCATGTTAACGACGAGAATGATTTAACTGGCGTTGGTATGAATAAATTGCGAAAGGAAATTATTGTTTATGTGTTTTGCTTTACAAACGCCAACAGTTGTATTGCAAATGTTTTTATCTTTCTTTCAAAAGAATAGGGTAAGTCTGAATACCGTCCAGAAAATGTTCACCTGAATGATATTGAATGGCAGCGTTGTCAGCCGATAAACACGGTATTCACATAGTGTATTGTCCTTGCGCCAGATTGTGTTTTATTGTATTTTAACTTGTCAGGACTGTGCTAATATTAATCACTTGTTTCTTAAAAGTGATTGATATTCAAATCGGAACATATCAATTTCGTCGTTACAAATAAAGTGTGATATGGCAAGTTAAACTTGCTAATTCTGTATATTTCAAACGCGTAGAAATCGTACACACATTAAAAGCCTATGGAACATAATGATTTAACGTGAATCCACAACAAAATTATTTAAACTATGTACATACAATGACATTTTTAAATTTCTTCCTCTTATAATTAAGGCACATCTCACCCCGTTAAAGATGGCATAAATTATGTTTAACATATCGAATCAAATAAGACCGTTTCATTACACAGTCCATTGTGTGTAAGAAAGAATAAACATATAATAATTTAGAGAAAATACTTCGTTTCAAATAATATTGAAAGAAATAAAAACATCTAAATAGCTTCGTATGAAATATAATTTATCGGCTTTAAAATCAGCTTTGCCTGTCAGTACATACATCGTTTTCGGGATTATGAATGTTAAAAAAATTACACACATTTAAAGAACATAGAACTTAAAATATACACTAAATAAAGGTATTTAACGGTTAATTTTAAGAAGTAAACAACACAACCAAAATGGAGGTTTATTGACAACCGTGTGTTGTTGTGTGTCCTTTCATTGTAATGTCACGTCTTTGTTTATATAGCAAAAGCAACATGTAAATTTATGTTAGAATGTTAATTGCCAGAAAAAACAAGAACGAACATTTTTTAAGCAGTTATGCGTGTGATTGATATACAGAATATTATTTTTATATACAGTTTACGTTACTCGCTTATGTTTCTATCCGATTCAGGATGTTTATGCCTTGCGCCAGTGTTAACTGGTGATATGTTACCAGGGGGTTGAAACAATATGTACTTGCATAGTACAACATATCATACTTTTCTATAATAACACCATTTATAAATATTTATTGTATAATTATGAAATTTCCTCAAACCACAACAAAGACGCTTTATTTAAGTAAACACACACAAACAACAAATTAAAAAAGCAACGTAAAAATCCTTGTCCGACCATGGAATCAAAACATAATAATAAATTCTATCGAGTTGTTATCATATTAAAAATTAAATTAGCAATAAGCAAGCAAACATTCCGGCAACTGTCTAAACAGTAAAGTTTGCCTACTTGGCAAACTATTCAAAATCAAGATAACACGTTAACGTAATAACAATTCAACCACCACATTCTTTTTTCTGAAATGTTCTTCTTTCTCAAATCGTATTATCTTTAGGGCATCAAACTCCCTCCAACCAATTACTTTAATGAAAGCCAAATATTGAGGGAACGCTTAATTTCTTGGGACGACAAAATAGTTTCAGTGCCGATTTATCAATCAATCATTCTTGAGAAAGATGTGATTAACAGACGCTGGGTGTTATAAGTGTTACAGTTGTCAAGATAAAAATCAACTTTTGGACGGGAACAAGGAATAATATAAATACTAAATTCAGATATCAAAGATTTATTAAACTGATATATAGTGGATATTTTATCTGTCTAAAGAGATAACCTTTTCATAAATAAGGGAGTGAATACAATTAACACTCCCCTGTAAGGAGCTTTTTGTATTATAAGACTAGCCTCCGCACTGATATGCCTATGCCACCCGCCCTGTATTATATATACATGTTTCTGGTTTTTTTACATGTATGTCACTGCATATTTAATACTTACGTGATGTGTCCATACATATACATACTTATACCAAGCTATTACTTGTTTGATAAAATATCTGTGTCCCATTTCAATTGACATTTATGTGCCATTGTTATCTGAATAATAACGATAGGACTATCGTAAATGCGTGTCCTTAGAAAACACGCTTTGTCTTCTAAATTATACGAAGGGTGCATTAACGAAAACAGTTCGAAAATTTATATGAGTATATTTTTGTTAACTGTAAATAAACGTTATTTTGTTAGTAATTAAAGCATTAAATTCATGTTAATTTATGAATCAAAATGTTTATTTTGGGGAATCTGTGTTACTAGTTTTAATACTTTCAGTAACCCTAAACTGTTTCTTGACATATGTTTGGAATTTATAACACACTATTTTACGTCCTTTTCCTATGACAAATGTGGTTAAAAAAACTTCAGTATTTATAGCAGTCTGTATTATTCATACTTTTATAATATGCGCCAACTACTTACATTTAACACATATTCAAAAAGCACTAAACACTTTTATTGTATGATTTACATTATAAATGAATCGGGCCAAACAATTTTAATTTTAATAATGACTGGACTACTAGGCTGCGATGTAGTACAGTGCGGATGTCACTCATTGCACGTTGGCACTACAGTCGTAATGATATAATACCTTACTTTTTGAGTTCTTAGTAGGAAATCAAAACATCATTTAAGCATAACATGTGCTTAGTATTTTGTACGTAAGAACACGACGCATTAACTGATCAACATGATGGTTTCTGTATATTGTTCTAGTGATTACTAACATTACATATACAAGCACGTTATACAAACAACACGAATATCATTACCTCTGACATCAAACAGTACAGCGTTATATTATAATATGAAAACACATTGTAAAGGCAGGTATGCATAACTGTACAAAACTACGTTTGTTATATAATTACATAGCTTAACACTGCATCTCTGTTCAGTGTTCATGGCTTTTCATCCGTATTTATGGCATGTTTCGATACGTCTGTCGTGCTAAATAAAACACAGTTTCTCGCCCGCGAATGAAAGATAATGGCAGAAAACGGACCTACAAATGTCAGGGAATAAATAATTATTATATAATGATAAACTGACAAATATGAACAAACGTTTATTATTAAAATAGCATATACACTTTTGTTATAGGAACATGTTGTATTAAGAAAGAAATGGAAACACTAAACCGTGAATTATCCATACGCCAAACGTTAAAAAGTTTAAAGCAGACAACATTTAACGTTTGGTCGAATAACACATTGCAAAACTGTCGATAGGTAGGACAACATAATAAAATAGCGTACTGTATTTACCCTCTTACACTCGACTACTGTTTGTGGCTAAAAAATGCAATCGGTCTCTCGGTGTGTATCTGTTCATTAGTAGATTTTAAAGGGACTCCACTGAGGTCTGCTAGTTTAACACACTTTAAAAGATTTTTTTTCGAAAACCATTTTCCGTTGTTGACGTGTGTATATCAGTCTATATTGTGGTACCTTAGTATGTACTTCATCACTTGGCCATTCATTTACAACTTGTATTATATTATTGATTGCCAAAATTATTTTTATTCTTAGACTGGTATACGATCTACATGATCATGTATTTCCATGTATACAAGGGAGGCAAATACTGCTGGACTAACCGAGTGAGATCATTTTGGTTAAAGTCAATCCTACAAAAATGTGTTGTTCTACTGTTTTTTTTTAAACTAATAAATTCTTAGGAACTACCATTTTCCCCAATTAAATTTTCCTTGCGTTTAATATTGCTGAAACAGCCTATTGGTATTTCTAAAGTAAACATTGCAAACACAGTGACAATAATAAAATGGCATTTAAAAGGCAATGCCGCCATCACAGAATCGTCGAATTTAGGTATTTGCCGAAAAGTTTGCAATGACAATCGTTTTCTCAGAATGACGAAAAAGGTAATAAAACAGTTGCTTACTTTTGTTCAGTTTATAGTTTCTGTCAGCATATTACTTTGTTTGATTTGATACAATTTCCTATTCATTCGTTTTATGAACAATGTATAGAAATTACTAAACAAAACTGATGAAAGGGAAAGCCTTTACGAAGCATAGCCAGCACGGGGAAAAAGAAGCCTATGATTTATTGAAGCTCTTTATCAGTGGTAATGACAAATGCTACACCACTGACGCCCCTAGCGCATGAGCGGTAATCATTTATCAAATGTAAACAACATATAATCCATGATACCTGAGGACCAGATAAATATAACTACACAATAGTAGTGCGGGGCGACGTTTTACAGCCGCCACTCAGGCACTAAACACCAGCTGTAGTCAGTTAAAGCCCTTACGAAGCAAAGTAAAACAATGCCATGTTAATTACCACCGTTGGACTTTAAACTTGAAATGTTCGAGGAGGCTGATGTTATCAATGCAAATATGTTTGATTATCAAACAAATAAGCAATTAAAACTCATGTAGAGTGTGCTATCAGCTAATTCATAAGCATTTAAAATTTGCGACTGTCATTGGACATATTTCGTGATCAGAAAACTTTATTAATCGTCATTGCGTTATTAGTGGCATATGTTTATGTATAACATAAACCCTTGTGTTATACCTCTATATTTCGGTCTGAGGTACCCGCATATCTGATTGAGTGACGAAAACTGAACCAATCTGTCAAAATACAAACATGTGTTTACAATCTTCTTAAGAAGAACTTGTACTAAGAGACAATAATTTATTATGGAATTAGCTTTTTGTACCTCTTTCTTGTTCAATAAATGTCATAAGCATTAGCCGACTAGTGATCATTCACAAAACACTTTGAAATGTCGGGGACAATTGCCCATTGAACATGTGGTGAATCCAAATATTCTTTCTGACAGAGTTGTAATTTACCTTGGAGGTAAAAGAAAAACGACGGGCCGTTTGACGTAATGAGAAGACATGTTTTACCCTAGATATTGACACTAACGGCTCTATCTCCAACAATCTTTTTTAAACATAGTCTTTGAACGAACAAAAGAAATACCGATATTTGACAAATCATCAGCGATCATTTTGGTTCATTTCAATCCTCTTACATATGTGTAAATGTGCATTTCTTTAACTTATATTTTTGCGACATATATATTAGCGTGTGGACAAGAAATGTAAGTGGTAGACATATGGATGGAGTGTATCAAAATATTTTGTTCGGATAATTTTTTTCAATTGTACATTCCTTTGGCGTTTTAGGAATGAGGCACAACGATTAAAGTGGTCACTACCCAGCTTTGTTTACAACCTATGCAGAACGCTTCTCGGTACATTTCAATCTGAATATCTTAAGACATATTAAAAGTTGTTTTGCATGTTTCGTTTTGTACACACATATTATAGTTAGTTTATAACAAACATAAACCATGTCTACAAAAGTAATTACTCCTAATTTTCACATGAATACTTCATGATGACTTTGCTGCGTACTAACAATACGGTTATTGTGGTAAAACTTAAAACAAAAACGTTTTTATTTCCTTAAAAATAATAAAACAAGTCGTGAACTGAAAATGTATAAAAGGAACACCTAATCCCACTGTAGCAAATCGCATTATTCTTAAGATGCCGCAACCTTCTTCAACCAATAACATAAATGGAAGCCAACATTAAAGGGACTCTGAATTACTTGGGACGACAAAATTGGTTCTGTGCCGATTCATCTATCAATCATTTGAAAGGAAAATGTGATTTATAGCACCACATGTTTAACAGTTGTCAAGATAAAAATCAACACTGGCGCGGGGAAAATGAAATGTTTGAATGCTGTACTCAGAGAATGCTAACGTGCGCTGTGTTGAGTGTTGATTTATGCTAGATATTCAAGACATCTCAATACGGTGCGTTCTTGATTTGAATGATTCCAGATTTTGGTCGTTCACTTGTACGAGAACGAATGGAACTGGCCTTTTACTAATTCATTGTAAGCTGCGTTTTACTTGAAAGACCATCCGCTGAACTGGCATATTAGGCTGGATACAGTGATAGTTTATATACGATTCGTGGGTGTCCTATCGAAAACCTTGACATTTTTCACCATTAATACAACTATGGCCATTTATCAATAACAGATTTGTTTGTTAGTTAACATATTTATTTTTAAGGAATTACCAGTATGTTTTAGCGACACATTTGAGTCCAATGTGCCTATGTGTGTTCGAATAAACAAATGGACCATCATAAATGTGTGACCTTGCAGACAAGAAGTGTACACAATACTCAGAGAAGAAAGGGAAATGTAGACAATTTGAGCTTATGTCATGTACACATATTTGAAAGTTTAATTCCAATTAAATAATATGAAATTCCTAACATTAAAATTTATTATTCTAAAATAATGCCTTTAGCAAAACAAAGCAAGTATGTGGCAATGTGTACACCTAAATTAGTTGTCCTTTACCAAATTAAGTATGTAACATCTATTTGAAAGATGTTGATAACTTATTCTATCCTCCCAACAACTCTTTAAATGAACCATCGCCAGATTGTGAAATATAATTATTTGATTATATACTGTAACAGGAAATAACCAGAAATCGGTAAAGAAACTTAACATAAAGTATACGTTTTATTTTATTTTATTGTACACATCGCTTTTATATACATCTCAATTATTTCGTCTCGAATTTGCGACGTTAAAGATCGTTTCTAACAAGTTGTTCTTCGAGTGAATGTAATAAGTATCGATAACTATTACTGATCGTAATACAAGTATTTCCGTTTTATTGTTTATTGCATTCCTACTTGCAATTATTGCTCCTACCTGAATGCGTAATCAGACTAGTGCACACAAAGTGATCTTAGTTGGTCTGCTTTCTTGTTTGATAGTGAGAA
>Ga0224511_10004122_pt1 | contig 10848 bp, 2 predicted proteins | sample SF_May12_sed_USG_2_FD_169988 | JGI IMG/M metagenome (GOLD analysis project Ga0224511, IMG submission 169988) | Sediment microbial communities from San Francisco Bay, California, United States - SF_May12_sed_USGS_8_1 | ecosystem: Environmental > Aquatic > Marine > Sediment | place: USA... | reverse complement strand
TTGTTTTATGCATATAATATATACTGCGATCATAGGCATGGGTTTACATAGTGTTTGAAATCGGTAGATAAATGACGTTAGTGTATACGGCTAAAACATAATTAGACCTCATAGACAGATACAATGACAGTAAGTACTTGTTTTTAAATACTTCATTTATTTTTGTTTACATACGTTAACTATAATAATCTATTATAATTTATTTAAGATCCATTATCTGATAATGAATTTATTACTATCGATATGGTATTGCAATATAGAAACTTTAGCTGGCAACTATATAATGCCGTGTTATGCCGTTATCGCCTATTAATATTTCAAGAGTTGTATTAAATTCACGAAATATCTATTGCTGATAATTTGGAGCTATTTGAAGTTTTTAAAAACAAACCTTTATCTATTTCTGAAAACAAATAATTGAACATAGCCTTTTTTTAAATTCACAAACATGTAGATGTGTTTCATGTACAGACGTACTCGCAGGGTTTGCAAAACACACAATAATGCATGGAATTGATGAGCAACGTGTTCCTGTTTCTTGAGTGAACCCTCTAATATATAGAATGTATTAAACAAGAATACAAAAAGTTAAAATCTACATGATCCAAGTTAAAATGTGCATATGTCAGCTTTTGACAACAAGCATACATTTCACATTTACCATATTGGTCAACTGTTAAACATTTTTAACTTATTAATGATTACGTTATAAATATAATATAATTTGGTTGCGCCTCTATTCGACGGAACCAAATTGTATTAATTCTGCCTAATGCTGTGTAAAGTACAAATGCTTTAGATTATCATTACATGTGTTCGGACTCGTTGTACTTCAAAACCATTAAGTTAGACTACTGACGTACCAATATGTTGTGAAAATATAGTACAACCCAAATGCCAATACAAACGGTCAGACACGAACAATACGAAATAAACAAACATTACAAAGGCATTTGTTAGAGTCGTCGTACATAGGTCCTTCTACATCTGTTTTACTTAGGACTCCTACATTTATGGAATAAGCTGTGAAATGGTACAGTCTATCTGCATTGTGCCAGGTTTGTTTTTGTTTTGCTTATGCCAAAGGATGTACAAATGATGTGTATATATATTAATTTTATTATGGGTATCATTTAAACCTTTTAACTACTTTAATCACACATCCTTTTTATGAGCAGTTCTTTCGTTTTATGCTTCAAAAACAATGACCAACTACGTCTTTCGTTGATATGACTTATTCTTCTTCCTATGTCGTGCAGGGTCGTAAAATGCTGGAATAGTCGCACCAAAGTGAATTTGTACATGTATGAGAGAGGGTAATCAGTTGGGGATCTTTCCCGTTCGGGAAATCAGGGGATTCCCCATTTTGCATTGCCGATCGGGGAAAAAACTGTCAAAATCATTTCCGTTCGGTAAAACAAATGATCAATTTTTATATGCCTCAGCATATTGCCTGGCTAATAAATACAAATCAACGGATGGATAAGACGATTTCACTAGCCAAATCTTAAATGAATTTATTAGGATTTCACCTATTAGATTTTTTTTAAATTGTGTCGTTTTTTAGAAATACGATCTCAAACGTGGCTTTTTTTGTTCAGCGAGGTATTTTTACCATTTTCCCGTTTAGGACAGCAGCTTTCTCAAACAGGAAAGTTGTTATTATATTATATCTTCAAGTTCCCTGTAAATAAGCAGGTAAGATCTATAGTTTTAAGCTTTCCATTTTAATTGAATTAACATTAGGAAGAAAGATGCCTTGTCTGCTCACAAGATTACAAGACAAGATCTTATGTAAATACAAACAATGGCTGTCATGTACATTATATAATTGAACCACCATTTGAACACTATCTTTTATGCATAGGGCTTATGTCAAGGTAAAGATTACAAATGGGGTTCAAACTTACACATTTAACTTTTATTGTGTGTACGTAATTCTTTTTAATCAGTGGCGGGTCCAGGATTTGACCTGAGGGGGAGGTGGACTTTGTCAACAGGGGGTAGAAATAATTGAAAATGTGGACGGTTGAAGTAACAAAATCAAAATCAAATCCAAAAAGGAGAGAATTTAGCGTTTTGGGCATAACAAATCATAAGTCCACGGTCGTTATGGGGGGGGGGGCGCCGGGCGCCCTCTCCCTGGATCCGCTAGTTGTATATAAAGCTAACGTCACATATTGGAGTTTATATTATTGGTAGAACGCCAACTATTTGTATTTTCTCTGAATTAAGAAAACAATCCCATTCGTAACATTGCAGTTAAAGTAGAACATACATTGAACATAGAAATGAGCAATGATTTGTCGTTAAAACAGATTTTAATTAACACTATATATAGTAAGAAAACGTAATATCGATAGCGCCACTTTGTTTTTATCTTATGTATATATTTGTAGGAAAGAAAACAGTAATGAAATCGGTTGACCGACAAGACTGTTTACGCTTGATTTTGACCAAGGGGTTAAATTCATAGCAGTGTGCGTCACCAATAGTCATAACCCAGTGTACGTCACCAAAATCAAAACCCAGTGTACATGTACGTCACAAATAGATTTACACAAGTTTCTGTCGCTGATACATTGTAGTCTGACGTCAATGTTCTTAACCAATAGTCATAGTCCAGTGTACGTCACCAAAAATCAAAACCTTGCGCACGTCACAAATAGATAAACCCCAATGTACGCCACTGATAGTCTGACCTCAGTGTACTTCACCAATATGCATAGTCTAGTGTACGTCACCAAAAAACAAAACCTTGTGTACGTCACAAATAGATAACCCCAATGTACTTCACTGATAGTCTGACCTTAGCGTACCTAACATATAATTATAGTCCAATGTACGTCACCAATAGTCATTACCCAGTGTACATGTACTTCACCAATATTCATAGCCCAGTATGCGTCAACAATAGTCATTACCCAGTGTACTTTACCAATAGTCATAACCCAGTGTACGTCACAAGTAGATAAACCCCAGTGTATGTCGCTGACATTCAGACCTTAGTGTTCGTCTCCAAATATCAGACACCATCATACGTCACCAATAGTCATACCCCACTGCACGCCACCGAGACTCATACCCCGCAGTATCGTCACAGATAGTAATACTCTTGTGTAATCAACGATAGTAATATCCCCGAGTATCGTCACCGAAAGTAAGACACATGTGTAGGTCAACGATAGTCATATCCCGAAGTATGGTCAAAGATAGTAAGACAAATGTGTAAGTCAACGACAGTAATATCCCGGATTATCGTCACCGATAGTAACACACATGTGTAAGTCAACGATAGTCATAGCCCTGAGTATCGTCAAAGATAGTCAGACTCTTGTGTAGTCACCGGTAGTCATATCCCGAAGTATCGTCAAAGATAGTCAGACGCTTGTGTAGTCAACGATAGTAATATCCCGGAGTATCGTTACCGATAGTAAGACACATGTGTAAGTCAACGATAGTCATATCCCGGAGTATCGTCACCGATAGTAAGACACATGTGTAAGTCAACGATAGTCATAGCCCAAGGTATTGTCACAAATAGTAAGACACATGTGTAAGTCAACGATAGTCATAGCCCAATGTATCGTCACAGATAGTAAGACACATGTGTAAGTCAACGATAGTCATAGCCCGAAGTATCGTCACAGATAGTAAGACACGTGTAAGTCAACAAGCGTCACATCCCGGAGTATCGTCCAGATAGTCAGACACATGTGTAAGTCAACGATAGTCAAATCCCGAAGTATCGTCACAGATAGTAAGACACATGTGTAAGTCAACGATAGTCAAATCCCGAAGTATCGTCACAGATAGTCAGATACATGTGTAAGTCAACGATAGGCATATCCCGGAGTATCGTCACCGATAGTAAGACGCATGTGTAAGTCAACGATAGTTATATCCCGCAGTATCGTCAAAGATAGTCAGACTCTTGTGTAGTCAACGATAGTCATACCCCGGAGTATCGTCACAGATAGTCAGACACATGTGTCAGTCAACGATAGTCAGCAACCCGCCTACGTCACCGAAAGTCAGACCCTTGTGAACGTAACCGAAAATAAGACAACGTTGTTAGACACCTCATTTTCGGTGTAGATCACTGATAATAAGATCCGAATATAGGTCACTGATAGTCGGATTACAGTTAACCTCACTGATAGTAATACCCCGGTGTATGTCTTCTGTAGTAGTACACCAGTGTATGCCAAAGATATGGACCGCAAACATACTTATTTACCTCGCCTATCGCCTCGGTCATTTTAAGCAAATAATTGTATAATTTTTAGACAAGGTCTTTCATGACTTATATTAAATGATTGAGACAACAATTATTGATCTGTATAATCAATGCATTATATTCCTTGAAAGATGTTTAGCTTAAAAATGAACGTCGAAGAACAGCAGCTTATACTGTTTGATTGGTATGCATGGCAAACTCATTAATAAACTAACATAAACCAATTCATTAGGACTTTGTTACAACAAAGCATTTTCATTTATATTAAACATGTAAGAATAAAAAAAATCAATGTCTCCAACTAAAGTCGATTACATGTAGTAGTAATCTATGTTTATTGGCAAACGTATAAAATGTTTAGTGTATACCTACAATTTGTATCAGTACTAAAACATCTAACTTAAGCGTGAACAACCCACGTTGCTGTGTATCGTTTAGGAGTATCTGTTGAATCGTAAGCTGGACAGTTCTGAAATAATACATCTTCAATGACATCAAGGAGATACGTTGACAAGCACCGCTTGTTGACTCCGCACCTAAGGTACATGTAAGTGGCTTATGTTTGTATCTGCACACTATTGATATCATGTGTATGATGCATTCGATAAAGATATACATTTAGAACATGGATAGGCTTACTTCCACGCAACACAGCTGTACTCCTCTCGGACATAAGTACTCAAACCCGGACATCTTGACATAGATGTTATCATAACTCAAACGCTTATTGTAGGCCAATTTGAGAAAACGGGAAAGTCATCTGAAAGCATAGCCTACATGGGGAAAATCACACGCTACTGATCATCTTCAAATTTAATTTAAATTACTTCTAGAAAACATTCAAACTTAATATTTACTAAAAAATATTTCTGTCCAATATGTTACATGCAGGCAGGTTTTAGAGGGTACCAATACGAGTAGTTATTAGTTATAGTAAGGAAACATTGTCTGACGTTGCACATGTGGCTACTACACACAGGCTAAACATCTGTCAAGACTGATGACCACAAGTAACATTCCCTCGTTACGCAGAGGTCCTAGATGAGAGATGGGTTGTGAGAGAAACCATTTTGCACGAAAACGTGTATTATGAAATTGAAACATTTATTGTAAGTGCTGCGTACACAACGATTTTGTTGTCAATAACGTAATGTAACCACAGCCTACACAGCCTATGGGGGAGCATGTTTAAAATATTGCTCTTGGTGGGGCCTAAATTAAAAAATACTTTGTTTGCCTATTACCGACCCTAAATATTTTGGTTAGGTCGGTCGGTAGGAACAATATTTTATCTTTTTCAAGCTTTATCCCTCAAAAATGGTTGATCCGGCAAAACAACTGTTTTGTACATGTATGTAATATATATAAATTATATTTATTTTTTATTTTTTCTATTATTTCAACATGTTACGTTATCCAGTAAATACGTAGAATTTGCATAGCATGGTAAAATGTATATATCTTGTACTTTTATACGTTGTTCTTTGTAGCATATTTAAAAAACATATTTTCGTTCACTATATAGCTTATGCATTACCGCCTTATATCGACCGTACATGTTTAAAAGAATATAGTCTTCCTCAAAATATTTTGTTATCATAAATCTGTCACAAGATCGATAGATTATTAATTTTAATTTATGACCTATCCTCCTTCAAACTTACTTATTTTCATTAGTTTAATTTTACTGTTATTGTTTATTAATTCTGAAAATAAACCAGAGTCGTTATCTCTAATTGACAGAACAAAAAGTATTGTTATTGTGCACTGTACTTCCCCTTTCAGAACTGAGTACCTAAGTTTCAAATATATATCAATATGTCTAAAATATGAAAGAAGAAAAAGGGTTTTGGGCATTTCACTTCCTCATATTTAATTAGTTCTGTTTACATGTATCCATTAAGCTTCCGAAAGCTATTAGAAATCGATTGTTTATAAAGTATGTGCTTAGATCTATTAATCAAGAGTAAAATTAATCAAACAATACTGTTTTACAGTTCGCATTGTTCGAGTATACCCTTACAGGTAACTTCCGTAGGTTGTAAAGATGGTAAATCACTTGAAACAGAAGCAGGGTTGAGGGTGAACCCCCCTTTCGTAAGGTCTTATTTTGGCTGCATACAGTAAAACACCAAAAACCTGTTTTATCATATTCAATTTTAAAATGTACGTACATGTATTCGTGCAGACACTTTTAACATCCCAAACTGTAGTTTTGTGTATACATTTAGTTATGTGTTCACATCACATTGATTTTTAAGTCCTAATAAAGATAAGATGTTATAAATATGCAAAGGCGAAGTCATGCCGAAATAATGGTGCATCTGATTTATAATGTCATTCTATTCCATAAAACGTTATATTTTTAATTACATTTTTGTTCAAATATTTGATCATGGTAAATGCCCACGACAATGATCAGAACAACCACAATGCCTTAGAAGTGGCTAAGATGGCTGTTTGACCAAACACTGACAGTGCTTCTATAAGGTATAGGAAGGTGGGGTGCCCCTCAATATTTTTAAATGGCTTTCTACCCTATTACATTTAAGATTTTATGTTAGACCATGAATGATATATTTTACAATAACCTTTTATGTAATGTACATATCAATAAACATATGTACATCAGGAACTGACTTCCTTTGCTAAAGCATCGTTTCATTTTCAGGGTCAAATATTAAAATATTTTAAAAGGAAGTCAACATGGCATGTTTTTATTCAAGAATACTGGAAGAATCCATACCTTCGGATAACGTCCAAAACTATTGGTGAATGAATTGCTTCCCGCCGAAAGCATTGTAAAAAAAAGTTGAAACTGCGATCGACAGACTGAGGCTAAAATCCATGCAGACACCACAAAATAAATCAATAAGCATTAACAAAAGTCATTGACTTTAAAGTTATAAACATAGATAATACATTATCTAATTATATAGGTTTTAAACATTGTCAAATATATATACATTGCAAACAAGAAAGGCCAAACAAAAACAGTACGCTACTGAAAGGTCAGTGTGTGATATTATGAATTATTTTAAATGATTCTACGGCGTAATTACTTCTACTTATAGGACTGGTAGGCGAAAATGTACTGTTATACCACTTAAAGTTGTTAGCACTTAAATTACACGGACGCAATTACTATTCAGTGTATGATGTTTGTTTATAGAGTATGTTATTTATGTTTCAGATTCTGGAGTTTTTTATCGTTATCTGCTCATGTAAGTTTTTACTTTACGTTAAGCCTATATGTTATAGCCGTGATATTTATTGCTGGGAACAAGTGGATTTATATTTGACTATAGTATTCTTAAATCACACAATATGTCCAATGTTTAGCTTGTGCTATTTAAATGTGTTAATGTACACCGTTTGACAAAAGAAAAACGCAAGTTAGTTCTTTAGATAAACTATAAATAAGGTATTTTACACACACGCACGCACGCACGCACGCACGCACACACGCATGCACGCACGCACGCACGCACACACACATTTATAATGCTATTAACGGCGTCTTTTTCAGAAAGAAAAGTATACACATTTTATCGGAAATATACTATTTCGGTGCTGCATGTAGATATAAAATAATATTAAATGTTGGCAATGTTTGTGGGACTATAGTATGGCTGTTTACTGGGTAGCATTTTACTTTAAAGTAATTACGAATTAATACTTTATTAAAACTCCTCTTAATGTTGTACAGCAAAGTGTTTGTTTTTAGAGTATCTTCGTTTGATTACAGTTGATAAATAAGTATGCAAACATGAAACATTATTCTGCGAGTGTGACTATTTAAATTATAAGTATATATTCATTATGACGTTCATTGAATCTGGTCGTAATTTGATACAAGATCACTGCACTTCATAACATGGAAAAAAGATATTTGCTTCAGAATCACTAATTTCTCAAGATATTGTTATATGTTGTGGAAGGTAATGCTTGTTGTTATTCGTCATGTGTCGTGCATCATTATCATTTAGTTTCTAAAACACATGTCTGATTTTGACAAACTATCTTTGCAATATAACAATATATATCTTGATTTATAGTGAAAAATTGAGCCTCGGGCATTTCTGGTCAAATAGCTTTGTCACAAATTACTGTTTAGAAGTACATCCGTAACACTATAGACAATTCATCTTCTAGAACTAACAAGTATTGTACATCTTTCAAGGACGTTAAACTATTTTAAGTAAGTGTTTGATTCAATGTTAACAAAATGAGTCTTTTTACACATACGTTTTTACGATAAACAATATAATATATTTCAGCTGTCACAGTGAGCGTCTTCTGCGCAAACGAAATGGTTTTCCTGACAACCGGGACAGAGCTGGTTCTCGTGTGTAATATCAGCATGCGAAATAGTATTACTTATCCGCCCTGGTGGGGACCTCCTGATTTTACAAAATACAATACAATTTCTGGACAATTTAATCCAAACCTTGGTGAAAAACTCAACCGCATGAAGTGGGCAAATAACAATATTGATTTAAAGTTGGATTCTGTAACGATCAACGACGCAGGGTTGTATACGTGCAACGTATTATTCCAGCAAAGAGTGTACTCTTACGACATAGAAGTGAATGTAAGAGGTACGTTCAAATATGTTTCGAAGCTTTATTCGACGTCAGACCTCTTCTAGTGTGCGTTAAGGAGGTTCGAGCACTTGGAGCTAGAATTAAAACACACAAATCTCAGTAACAAACACTTGTTTTATTGAAAGGCCATTTATTATGTGTGCCATGCATGATATAAAAATGGGGTCACAGAGATTTTAGTTTAGATAATCAAGGTTTACAAACACCATATGTGTGTCCAAAAATCTCAATTTTATAGCCAGTTTAAGAAGGGGGTGGTTTTATCAAACTTCATGAAAGCAGTGTGAATAAATATAATATTCAGTTAAGGTTGTAGATTATCAACATAATCAATTTTATTGTTTTTATAATAAATATTTCTTTCAACAACTATTGAAAACAATGTGTATTTTTACACAATTCTAGAAGTAGTCATGTATGTAATGCCATATAGTATTTTAAACCATTGTTAAAATAAAGGGTTATGACACATCAATGCATATATCTGCTTACTGGTAGATTTCTGTTTAAAGAGTTTTGGTTTGATGAAATACATATTTAAATCGTTAAATTAAGAGGAATAAATTGAACGATCGTGATGTAAAATGTTTTGCTATACTCTAGTGAAAATGGAAAATTAAAAAATGCTAGTTTTTCAATTTTTTCTCAGTAATAGCCAATTTTTTTTTAAAACACACCTTAAACTATCCAATTACAATAAAGGTATTCATTATCATTTAATTGTGTATTATAACAATTTAGAATAATTTTCAAGAAAAGCTTATACATGTATATGGTTTATTACAAAAATTACCCCGCCTACTTTTATTATGAAGTATCAGAACTATTTAAATGCGCATCTTGACTGTCTATAATTTTGTAACAAATGAAGATTCATCATACAATCAGTGCTGTACATCAGTCTTATAATTACCTATTGAATTAACAGCTGTATACGAATGTTGTTGAATAAATCATGCACACGTCATTTTATTAAATGCGTTTCCACAGTTACCGAGGTTAGTTAGCTTCGTTGGTGTGGTTTTGTCGTGTTAAGAAGTTAAGCAAAATAGAATGTTTTTAACTAATAAGAACAGCATAACGTGTCCAGAGAAAAAAAACCCCCAAAAAGTATGTTCATGGAATTATATAAAAAGTCCCTAATCTTTTAAAACTAAATTATTTTGTTTATGAAATTGCCCTACCGACCGAACCCATATTTTCGTGAGTTGCTGGAAGGCCAATTAACAACAGTTTGTGTCCGGCCCACATACATCAATAATGTGAACGAAGACATTGCCTCTAATCGTATGTACGTATTAAACTGTGTCTTAATCTGTATAGTTTACTGAATCCGATTTAATATTGCTTTAAAGAGAGAGAGAGAGAAAATGATATATAACTCATTCACATTTTCTAGAAGTAATAACCCTGAACCAATAGGACAACGATAAGTAATAGTGTGCATTGCATACACCCTTATTAAAAATATCAATTCAGTATCTGACGTTTCAAGAAGGTGTATAGTTCTCGAGATTACCACGGACAAAAGAAACTATTGAAAATTTACGATCGGCAACACTTAGAAAATTCTGAATAATACCCGGACAAAACACAATCAATTAATCAATTTGTCGCCGGCCTCCTCCTAGCATATACTCGCCAGCGGTTGCACAGTGTTCAGAATATGAGTACATATAGTTGCTGATCTTTATTGGATACGATCTAAACCGAGATCAAGACCGACCTGTGGCATATATAATGTAAAGCCCAAAAAATATGGTGAAATAGAAAACACCTATATGGCGTATACGTGTCGTGGCAATACTAGCTGAATCGGAAGTGATTATTATTTGTTAATTTAAACGACGCGTTAGTGCACGAGTTAATCAATACAAACATTAAAGGGAAGCTGTCTGATTCTTTCACTAATTACAATTATGTAGGAAACACAAAAGTAAGTGTATCGATTAAAAAAACTTAAGCCAACAAATGCACATTAAGCGAGATATTTCTAACTGA
>Ga0224511_10004121_pt1 | contig 10849 bp, 6 predicted proteins | sample SF_May12_sed_USG_2_FD_169988 | JGI IMG/M metagenome (GOLD analysis project Ga0224511, IMG submission 169988) | Sediment microbial communities from San Francisco Bay, California, United States - SF_May12_sed_USGS_8_1 | ecosystem: Environmental > Aquatic > Marine > Sediment | place: USA... | reverse complement strand
AAACATGGTAGACCATGGATTATACATGGTCATTTCGTGGTCAACCATGTTTTTAAAACATGGTCGACCTTGTTTAAAACATGGTCAACCATGTTTTGACCGCGTTCATTTCACAGGGGAGATCTTACCATTTAGCACCTTCAGAATGTTTTCATGGAAATATAGTACTAAACCAACAATTAATTTATACAATAAGAAGAGTTGATAAACTATTCAACTATGCTTTTGAAGATTGTACTAATAATTAGCATCCATAACAAGTTGACTTGCAGAATCTATTATTTCAAAACCATGCTGGCAGCAATACATCTCTGCATGCTAATTTGTCACAGAAAGCAGATTTTAATCCTGAATATAAGTACTATATTATGCACGGCCATGATAAATGATGCTACATTCCCATGCATTGTCACAGTCCTGTGGCATCAAATATCAACGTTCAGTTCTGACTGGTTGTAGAGAAGCATTTCTCTAGTCTACTTAATGTTAATTCTAAGGTCATTACATCATAATGCTTTTAAAAAAGTCATTAAATCAGAAAGAACCAGTTGCTTTTAATACAAAAAACATCATCCTCTTAAATTTTTGCTGATTCAAAATTTTGTCTACTATGAACAAAACCAATTTGTCACAACAAATGCTACAAGTGGCTTCAACAAATGGGTAGAACACATGAAAGCCCATGCATAGCCACTCTGGGAGAGACATCGTCGCTTTAAAGTTGCTCTATCTACAATTTTCAACTTGTCGAGAAAATTGCTTTTAAAGTTTTAATTGTGATTATCTCAATTGGGAGAAAACTTTTTCTGTGACATCAGAATCTATATTTAGATGCTTGCGCTTCTAATTCCAGTGATATATAAATCTCATATTTAAACATTTGGAGATAGAGCAATGTAACTTTTAAAAGCGACGACATGGAGTCCCATTATCGAGGCTGGTGACACAAGATCTCCCTGAAAAACGCAACAAGTCTGGACCCACCTGAACATCCATGGCTGCACGCTCAATGTTTTATGCAAATCTAAGATGCCGCTCTCCTCTTGAAGTCTTTCAGGCCCGAATATTTCCCCGTGAGTTCTCACTTCCAAATTCAAATGAGCCTGTCACAGGACCGAACTCACAATTGAAGTATGTGACTTGAATAAATTATGCCAAGTTCCATTAGAGTATGGGCAGTCCCCTGTATAAATCTGGTTCTCAGTGAACTCTGACTCGGATGGAAATGACCGTTACTGGACCCAGGGTGGTTTATATTGCCACAACAATGCCTCCTGCCTCATGTACCTGAGATGGAGATCACTTGAGATTATTTTAAGGAGAATAAATTGTCTTCATCTTAGCCATGCAATTAGAGCAATTATGTTGGTCCTTGGTTCTAGCAGGTATCTTATCATCCGTAGCTGATCAGAATCTGATGAAATTATTCACAGATAACAACAGTGATGGCTCCAAGAAAATAGCCTGTCAAATATTCCAACAGCTATGATTCCATCTAGCCTCCAACCTTTGTATCTAAAGTGCCTTAAGGAATTTGTTGTCATTTCAAATGCAGTTTAGTTACCTTTGATGATTTCCCCATATAATGCTGGGAAAGAATAACAGATTCTACATCCCTCATGTCAAAATAGTTTGCTCAAATTAAAATGAAATTAACTGCTATTAAAATAAGGGAAATGATATATAAGAATTAGACATTCTATTTGGCACCTTGAAATAAATTACTTAGAAATCTCATTTTCATCTAAAAAATTGTCATCATCTGGTTAATTTTATGACAAGGATGTGGTTTCATGGTTGCAAAATATTTGAGATGTAAAAATCCCCATCTGATTATTATTTATCATCAGCGCTATTTGTCTTCCACATGCAAGAGTTGATTTCACAAAATATTCATAATTGTAATGTTTGTATAAACATTATGTAAGTATGTATGAATATGACTTTTTTTAATATGCCTAATAAACATGATGAACGATTATTTCTTGTGGAAGTCTGTTTTAAATATATATAATGAAAGAGTTTTAAATTGGAGAGTAAAGCAAAGTTTTATGCAAATGCCTTTTTAGTGTTATTAAGACAAAATATAAACATAATGTATGTATGTATGAATTTGACTATTTTAACAAACCTAATAAACTACAAGATAAACAATTATTTCTTATGGAATTCTTGTATAAAGACAAGAAATTTAAATTGGACAGTAAAGCAGTTTTATGCAAATGTCTTTTTAGTGTTATTAAGACAAAGTATAGTATTCATATGTAAACGCCTTTGTCACGGGATCTGTAAACATGTGCTACAAGATGACACGGAGAAACAGAAGCAGTGAAGATCCTCTACATGCCACAATGTCTCAGGTTTTACAAAGACACGCAGACACCAACACTTCCACTATCAGCTCAAACTGTTTCATATTCATATGGAAAAAAAAACTATCAAGACAACAGCAATTAATAGCCATATGTTATTGATCAAAGCCAAGTCTCTTGTCAACCAGTATGGGACACCACACGCTGTCATGTTGCTAGAACTCATGACAGATCGAAGGACGGGATAAGAAATTTGTTTGTCCCCGAGGCCATTTTTCTGTCATTCCCTCCAAGCCGAGTCTCACCACAGCACTGGACGTCACTGACCATCACTGACCAGTGGACAGGTTTATGGCAGGCCATATAGATCTTCCAGTCGATTTCTACAGTCTTCAAGCACAGTATTTATGGCTCCTTAATTTTAGTACATTTGTACATTATCAGATCAACTGATAGTGATTTATAGATATCACTCAATAATGAACCCAAAGAAGGCATCCAATTATGATTCAACAGTTGCAGTTATGGCTTTATATTGCCATTACCTCAGTAGCAGAATAATCTTATGCACCTTGTCATTAAAATGCTAAGCATGATGTTTTACATTAGCATTTGATAATCATTACATAAATTTTTCTGAACAACCCAATATTTAAGACTCATGATGCATACTTTTTTGTTTTTGATGTTTCTAACAACAGAGCCCACACATTTCAATGTATGTGTATGTATATCTATGGCATGAATATGAGTCTGTCTCTGTGTCACTCAGTGCAAGTACATAAAATACATATTGGCTGAGTTATGAGAATCTACACCTTAACTGCAGAATGGATCCTTTCATTCCGCTTGCACTTCATACCTAAAGGAAGAGACATTTAAGGAAGTGTCCCATCAGGCACAAAAGTCCCTTTCTAATTGATCCATAATTTCAAGACAAACAAACTGCAGGGCCAACAAGTGCCAGAGAGGAATTCTTCAAACACGGCCTAGCGACTTGAGCAAACATCGTGGGCAGACAGACAGCAGACAGGCTTACCAGGACAGGAAGGCTGGAACTGGAGAACTGGAGTCAGTGTTCAAACACACCGATGGAACAAACTTCAAACGAGTGAGAGTCAATATCCTGGCCGGCCCAACAAGTGCTGGAATGTCCGTCTGCCCTGGCATCTCCCCATCAAACAAGGTAACTGACTCGTTTACGGCATCAATGGCCGCACAAACAGCCATGTACGGGGCTTGTTTATAGCCAAAAAAGGCCATAAAACGTTTTCTTTGTTCATTGTTTTATATGTCAGGCAAGCAGCTCTGGAGAAAGTCACCAACAAGAATTTTTGCTGTCCGTTAAGGCCTAGTACACACAATCAAAGAACCATTAAATGTCAGCGAGGGTTTGACTAATGGTGCACATCACTACTAACACTGACAAGCTCGCAGTGTAGCCACAGTTTTGAGGGGCAGACGATTTACGTACAAGACTGTCATAGGTAAAAACTAATAATGGCATCATGACGAATCACATATTTTGAGTCTATAAAAATGACTCTTGTGCGACAAGGTATAAACCACAATATGTGGCCAGAACACAACACAGAGATCAACCAATAAACAAGAATGATTGATGAAAAGCCCACAAAAATTGCATCCTTAATCATCAATGACTATAAGTATTAAACTATTCTTAACAACAACTTTTAACAGCAAACACAAAGGAACATATTAAATGAGAACTTGTCTTACTTTCAGTAAATAACATTATTATAATGAGATCAGACTTAAAATAAAACAACATTTGAAGGTCAAAGAACTTTATATCTTCTCTTAACACTTTCAAATAAATGGTTCCATTAAATGAGTGACATCTGATAAAACATACAAGGAATAAAAATTTCACAACTTCATAAAGCTCTTTTATAAACAAAAGAAGTCTTTGAAGGCCTAGTATTGATGACATAATGTCTACAAAACAATGGTACCTTTGTTTGTAAACCAAAAGAATACAAGAACAGTTTTGATTAGATGTATGAGATGTTCTTTTAACAGAAATTCTTTCCCTACATTTGATTCCAGGTCAGACCATATATAAATTCTGGCTTGAATGATGTCTCTGTGAAAGACAAATATTAAACCAATCTTTGACTTTATGGGAGTGGTACATATATAAGTTTGCCGACCTCTGAAGGTCATATATAGACTGAGAAAGAAGTTTGAGATCTAAAGCAGTTAACAAAACTAAAAATACACCTCCCATGCAGTCAATAGCATGTTTTAATTAAGATGTATAATGATTAAACTTTAACTATATCACAAATGTAAAGTTATAGTATACACATTTATTTGAAGGTCAAGGTCACATTAGTTTATTGTAAAGCCAAATTCTGATATGTCAGAATGTTACTTTAGTTGCTTGTCAGGTAATGGCTATCAAGTCTTAACATCATTTACTGTTTAGTAATGGACATAAAAGTATTAAAAAAAGACAAAATAAAGTACTTCCTTTAAAATTGAGTGTCAAGGTCAAATCAGTAAAATTGCATGTGCTTCCATCCAAGACATGAATTTACTGACAGGCTTTTATAACCATGTTTAAAAAGTATTTACCATCAAAATAAAGTAGATCTACTTAATTGAATGAGTTAAACAATTTCTCTGATACATATTTTAATAACCCCATCGTAATGCTTTCATCCCCAAAGAAATTAAAACTTGAACAAAACACCTGTCTTGAAGAGCAAGGTCACATAATAAGGTTATGTTGACAGACAACATGATCCACAATAAAATGAAAGGAGGAAACTGCCTGGTTATTATCTAATTACTGCAGGTGTAAAACATCAAAAACAGACAGTCAGAGCAAATGGTTGCTAGTCACTAGTTTATGCTTAATTAATTTTTTTCCACATAAGATCCAAAAGATGAAATATTTTTTAAAGAAAAAAGTGGTATGAAAAGGTATACTAGTATCTTTAAAGTTAGTTTAAGAAGTTAACTGTATACATGCTAATAATTAAGTAAAGCATCTTTCATGAACTAAAAGACATAATTAACTCTGAGGCTTAAGTGCCAATCTTTAGAAATTAGGATAGAAAATTTGTATTGCTCAACAGGTGAAAAAAGAGTAAAAAGGTTTTAAAAGAATCAACCCATGAACACTTTCATGACATTAATTTGTTCCTTCCTCTACTAATAATTGTGGTGTCTCAAGCCTATTTGTACAGCCGAGAACCAATTCTGAAGTTTGAAGCCCATAATTGGCATTCTTAGACTCGGCTAGGGCTTGTTTTATTGTTATCATATGGCACAATAAATTCTCTGGGCAAATCAAGTTCTAATATACAGCTGTCTGGCTTTAAGCTTTGTGGCACCATATTTGGTTCCAAGTCTTAAATCTTTATTGGGATGAGAGGTATAGAGCGCTGGTTTCTAGGGGTGTCAGTCATTCCAAAGTAAACAGGGTGAGAGAAAATGCGGGAGAGATAAGGCTTTATGGGAGAATTGTGAAAGGATGCGTCTTAAAGCTCCTGCTTCGAGCCGCGCCATGGTGAAGGTGGCATCCAGGAAAACGACAGTAGGAGTTCGTTGTCAGGCTTAGACAGAATGCCTGCACCAAAATTAATTTCAATGTCTGATTATTCCATCAATACCTGTTTTGGAAAAGATAAGAGACCTAATAGCATAGATACAGGCCAGAGATTTTTGTAATAATTTACCCTTGAAGATTGACTCAAACCAGAAACATCCTGTCTTTTCAATAGCACCTTTAATTTCAAAATAAATATTTTGTTAAAATTGTTGCCATGGAAATGGTTCACTTAAATATCAAGTTGGAAGCAAATACTGTATCGAATATCATGAAAACATTGGACAAAGGAAGTAAACATCTAAGTAAACATTTCCAATGTCTCGTCTGCAAGAGCTATACATTTAATACCCATAAAATACTATAACTAAAACTGGCCCTTTTTTCTTGTAAAAATTCTTTTTTTTAACTTACAAAAGCATGCACGGTCTTCATGTCAACTATCAGGTGTATTAAGTGTATTAAGTTTTATCGAGATTTAAAGTACATCTGTCATACTGAGGTTTAAGTGCCAAGTTATTTAAATCTTGTACTTTCTCCACAAAAAGATGCAAATGCATAGATTCTTCCAACGAGAAAATGAAGTAAAATCTTTATTAACATCTACGTCTCTTCCAGCATCCAATCAGCATAAAGAGAGAAGCAATTAGGGAAGAAGCAATTTTGGCATGATAATAAACAAGTTTGTTACTCATAACTATAACCCAATCAGGCCACTGTGTGACTGGTACCTAGATGTTTACATCTCAATTAAACTTTTACTCAGACTTACAGTACAACAAAAACAGACATGCTTCATTGAATACACATCCCGCACCAATTAGTGATTCATTTAATTCTATCTGATAATGGTTTTCTTCCCAAAAGGCAATATTTTGTAACTACCAATCCAATTTAACCAAACTCGTTTATCAATAAAAACATTTCTCACCTCAGAGTAGAACACCACAGGAATTTACAGCCGAGCTTCTTCTGCAAAAGCAGGATTTTCTCTACACTTCCTTCCAGTTTAATGTCAACTTTCACCGAATTTGTCTTTCCATGAATTGTTCTCCTGTGAAGAGCATCACACAACCAATGTAGATTCACAGCATGACAATGTCAACATGTAGGCACCAACTTTTAAATGAGTTTTGAAGTTTGGATCCCAGAGCTCTTCAGCTCTTGAAAGCCCCTCCTTTCTGAGAGCAGTGCTAGTGTAAAGTGCTGTCAAATTTCACCCACTATCTCCCAGCCAGGGTGGCATCTCTCAACAGTAGACCATGTGACACCTTCAGAGACTGGGCTATTTTTAGAGCCAGATTTACAGGTAAATGCCATCCTAGAGTAAATAATCTCTAACACACCTGAGCGCCTACACTGAACAGTTCCTTGTAAGGCCTGGTTTAATGTTGCAAGTGGTGGAAAGATAAACTCCCTGCTATAAGGCAATCACTAGCCATTATATTCCTTGACAAAAATATACTGCCTATTGTTTTGGAGAACTTTAAATCTTGAGATGCTATTTAAATGTTTCTAAATCTCAGAGATACAAAAACAATGTTCTTGAAGGTCGACTTGGCAATAGAAGAATTTGTCAAAGAAAGGATTAAATGATTCCTTATATTATTGATTGAATATGATAAGAAGGTCTATATAGTCAGAATAAAGGGAACATTGGGACAGCAGACATTTGTGACCTAACTTAAAATAAATATAATAATAGTCTGCAAGTGAATCCCACCATTTCAATCCCTATAAATGGTTACAGTCCCAGAACACCCTACACATTTAAATAATGTGTTTAAAAACGGTACAAAATCTGTAGAGATGTGGCTTCCACTTTCCCTACTGTAAGGGCCAAACTTAACAGTAAGTTTGTTTAATGTGCTCCGAATACCCCATCAATCTAAGTGTCTAAAATATTTTTTTGTTGTTTGTTTTTTCTTCTTTTATTTATATGAGGGGAAAGTTAGCTAATCAGTAACCAGAGCTAAAATAGGCCGATAATAAGTTATACAAAAATATATTTTTCTATAGTCCGACTGAAATTTAAATAGCCCAAAAATTTTGTTGTGGTCATAATTCATACAATTCTTCATGTGCGTATCCAGGCATACGCATTTACGCATGTGAGTATACTCGTTCAGAAAAAAGTTAATCTGTAAAACGTTTAAATATGCTATTAAATCTTAAAGCGAAAGGGATATGCATACTTTCGAACAGAATGTACGCTATGTTTGAACATTTAGGCTTTAGACATAAAGGTATGTATTAAAAAAACAAATAATGTTCATTTATGCCAAAATACTGATTTTTCCGACGCTCGCTTCGCTCGCGACACTGGCTCATATTACAGTATTTTAATAATTTCAGTTTAAAAAAATGTTAAATCTAATGTACGAATGTCTTGCTCTTCAGACGGATACTTAATACAGAGAACCGCCCCGTGGAACCCTTTTAGTGCGTAAACTCAATATGGGCCTAAATACGCCCCGGCAATTCTTGATAGAAATGCATTGACAAGCACTTAGATCTATTTTAATTTTGGTTGTGTTTTTTACAAACAAATAACTCAACAGTGAGTATTTTTGTTAATTTGTTTCTTTGTTTAGAACTTTACTCCAAAATTTTAATCGACCCACCGGGCTATTTTGTATACAATTCTAATCAACCGACCGGCCGTTTACTCAACTCGGGCTTTTTTAAAGCCAAAATAAAGGTTTTGGTCATGTGTTGACTCGTAGTACATTTCTATTTTAGGTGTTTAACGTGGAATTGATTCTTAAAATACCCCTGGCTACAAAGCCTGGAGCACTATAAGTGTTGGTCAAAGCACACCAAACAATCTTTTATTTTATTTCAGCTAACCTATTCTATATGTAGTAGGATGTGGCATTATTGTGAGACACAATTGCCCGGATTTTTATCAGAGATTTTAGATTCTTATTAAAGCAGCCAATTTACATTTAGGTACACTGTTTACAATGGCCCAGACACTAGCAACAATTTAAACATGGCAATTTATGAACAAATACTGGCATTTAGTACTACAGATAATTCCACATACACCAGGGTTCCACAAATCAGCAATCAATGTACATTTATGCTTCTTTTATAGACTCAATACATAATCTTAACTTTTTGAACTTAATTGAATTGGTGAGTTTTAATAAGAGAAGGGTATTCTTTAAGGGTTGTCACTACAGGGGCAGTGTAGTGACGATATGTCAGAATTTTATCACAACATTGAGCAACAACAAATTGTGTTAGCATTGCCAGGGGGCAAATAAGACTCAAAAACAACAACAGGGTTTAGAAGGAAACTACTATGATCATAGATCACCCTTCTCCATAATGGCACATCAACACAAAAAACTGCCATTCGCTTCAATGGGGAAGTGAGGACAAAGTTAACAAACTGTTGTGATAATAGTTTCAATACATAAAATAAAACATGATTCACAACACCTTAATATATAAAATTGATTAAATTTAGTGAAGAGTCTCTTCTAAAACAAAACAAAAACATGTCTGAAAATACTCAAACGAAACAGCAAATTTAGTTTACTTGACTTGAAACTACTTTTTGTGAAGCATTATTCCGAGTCAGTCGGAATTTGAAGTGAGATAAATTTTACACTACTACAAGTACTGTTGGGCAGTGCAGTGTTGTTCCCTTCTATTGTCAACAAGTTAAGATTTGACTTCCTACACAAGTGCTTTCTAAACAACACATTATCCGCCATACATCATAATCTACGTAAAACAGAGTGTTTTTCTGAGAATCTTATCTCTTTAGATTCTAATAATTATTTCAATGCTTTCATATTATTATGAAATATAGAACTCTATTGTTTAGGAAATTCTTACGCACATTAAAAATAAACACCTAAAACTTTTTTTAAATTATTAATTATTCATTAATCATCACATAGATTTTCATTTTCTATTATCTTTTCTGACACTACCCATTATAATAACACACAATACACTTTTTGCCGTTGTCTAAAGAAAAAATAAATCTATTATAAAATAATGAGCAGCAACATGTATGTCCTAGTGATAGAGTGCTTGTCTTGTGGGCGTAAGATCCTGGGTTCAAGCCCAGATGAGGCCATAGCAAAGACTTAATAAATATAGTACCACAGACACAGTGGCATTCTCAAGGCACTCCCACAGCATCCAAAAGAATTGACGTATCGACAACCCAATTGTCGGACCACCTGAAATGACGTTTGGTTCAACAAAATGCAGGAAATTACTTAATGCCATAACACACAGCGTCATTTGGGCAAATCAGATGACTGTATTTCGCTGACTACGCGCACATGTTATGTTAAACATAACATGCATTCCCGCATTTTTGTCAGAGCATTGAACGTTATTTCAAGCGTTCTGTCAATACGTTAATTGCAGATCACCGTGGAACTACACAGTACAGTCTTTATCAACACAGTGTTACTGTTTAGAGGGAAATGCTGTGGAGATCATTTTGAACATGTTCAAAGACATTGCCGCAGCATGGCTTGAGACGACAGCGTGATGTGGGGTCTTCTTGAGCACCGCAAGTGCACTATGGGTGCTTCTTCGCGTTCATGCCATGTGGACGCTGTGCAAAAATCGAAGCTGTGGTCTGCATTTGCAACAAGTTTTTTTATGATGAATGTAATTATGAAATGTATTATAACAGTTTCATTGTAACAAAAATAAAGTTACGGATGAAAAGGAAATTTTAATTTTAACTGAAAAACAACTACAGCTTGACAATGGTTTATCATTTGTTTTAATACATAGCCATTATTAAAAGATTTTTAAAAAATCAAATATTAATAATAAATGCTATTTAATACATGCTACTTAGTGTACACACAAAAACAACAAATTATTGACACATATTGAAGAATATTGTATTCACAGGTAACATTTATTTTTTCTGTTCACATTAATTGCATATTATTCTATGAATTTTATTTAT
>Ga0224511_10004120_pt1 | contig 10850 bp, 3 predicted proteins | sample SF_May12_sed_USG_2_FD_169988 | JGI IMG/M metagenome (GOLD analysis project Ga0224511, IMG submission 169988) | Sediment microbial communities from San Francisco Bay, California, United States - SF_May12_sed_USGS_8_1 | ecosystem: Environmental > Aquatic > Marine > Sediment | place: USA... | reverse complement strand
TTAGAAAGCTTTTAACATCTTCTACCACATATTTAATGCCAGATTATGATAATTCAATACAGCAGAAGGCCAAACAATGCCTTTAAACAAGTAATAATAATAATTAGAGGCTATAACTGCATAGACACTTCTACTTCATAGCAACATCTAAAGGTATTTTTTAACCTGTATATGCAATTAACAAACATAAACATTACTTTGTAACAAAACGATAAAAATAAGCGTAATTCTCACACAACAAAAAAGCCTGTATACGTACATCTCTGTCGTGGTGCACGAGACCATCTGGCACACCGATCCCAACAAAGCCATTAGTAACGTGGCCTGACGCAGATGCCAACACACAGAACAGAATCCAGACAAGAGAGAGCGACATCATGCTTGTGATGCCGTCGACTGGAGTGCGGGCAGACACTGCATGCGTTCGTCTATCCTTGGTGATAGTTTACGACTGTTCGTTCTGGAAAACTTTAATCATGCCTGGAGCCTACATCGGTCGTAATATGGTCTGCGAGGGATGGTCCAATTTTATGTGGACTGTTCTTATAAACCCGACAATTTCCAAAGTAGCAGTCTTAAACTACTATTAGAGTAAATCGGAATGTGTGTGCTATCGGTGTGTCAAAAAATATTGACATAAGTAAAAAAGCACACTATAGTGTTATTCCAGTTTTAATCAGTACAGGTTAAGCCAACGAAATGACGTTAAAGGTAATTTATTATTGACGTTGACAATTTTTGACATGTTTAAGTTGCAGAAAAAAATGCAAAAAATATCTATCTTGTTGTCGTACATCGGTATGCGTTACCATGGTTTTCTGTATGCAAGTTTTACATATCCAATATATTTTTAATAAATCATTATTATATCACCGACATTTTCCGACTTTTAAATGATATAAATTGAAGAAATGTTGAAAGAAAGAATGTTGTGCACAATGTAGATATGTCAAGTTTAAGGGCATCATGACAAAATGGCCCGTACGAAAACAAACACTTAGAACAACACACAAAAAATGTAGAACGCCAAGACGCAACAGACAATCAGCATAATACTATGTTTTGTGTGTTTCGAATTTTTCTTTTTTATTTATAATTTCATAAATGATTTCTCCAAGAAATGTTGAGTTACCGCCTTGGTAAGGTCAATGAATTTCATTGGGGGTTTAAACCAGTTTTTAGCTGTAAAGCAAACCTAACACTTTTTTGGAGAAGAAACAAAAATAAATGAGCATTTACTCTCTCCAACCAGGCCACATAGAAGCTGAACAGAACGATAGGAAAGTGAAGAGAGGTAAAATTTAAAAGAAATATGGTAAAAGAGACAATCCTAAGTACAAAAGTCTTCTGCCTGTGAAAATCAACACAGGTCCGTGACAGTAGGGCTAAGGCTAGAAAAATGGTAAAACTTAAGGCGATATGTAACTAAATGTGACATAAACACCCATAGTTCACGTGAGTTTGGATCATCCCTGGTAAAATTAAATCCAGCATATCTTTGTAATAGTATAAGGGCTTGTTTATTCACATTCTGTTATTGTTTAATTGTACGCCTGGTTAATTATTAACATATTTCTATTGACAAAATATAGCAAAGATTAATGAGTTAAGAAGCTCATTAAATTTTAAACTAGAATAGTTTATATTGTTCTTACGTAAGCTAGGGAATTGCATGATGAGTCGTTTAGCTATGTTATATTGCAGAGAACACAATAACTCATCTCCGTGGAAGACTGTCTTTGGTAACAGGCTGTCGAATGCATTGTGCAAAACCCAAGTGACAAGAACAAAAACCTCGCTGAAAGTAATTATTCCGTTTAAAAATTGACTAGCGCATAGTCTATTCTAAGCGGAAGAATGTATATGTGTTTCACGTTAAGATGTTATAACATTAATCCTTTTTGATAATCTGTATCACTATGTAGTAATTTGTAAGAAATAAATTCGTCTGTGCAACAAAGTGCAGATACCAGATAAACGTTGGATATTTTTATAATTTTATTAAAAAAAATTACCTTTAATATCCATTTACATTTACATTATTATTCAGCATTAACTTAACCGAAATTATTTGTTATTTATTGCACATGTAACATATTGCAACAAATACGCTGTTGGTAGTTAAAAAACACAATTTATGAGCTGATTCAGTCTGTGGTACGTCAGCCATGTACATGTGTTTGCATTTCTGTTTGTCACTATTGTCACTATGACATTCCAATATGTGTTCTCTAGGCATCTCATCAATAGTGAAATACAGTAAAGCCCGCTTATAAAAAAACTCTTATAAGGAACTTCCGGTTATAAGGAACTTAATTTCACTCCCCAATCTTTACCAAGGAACTACTTCACTTTAGGTTTATAAGGAACTTCGGTTATAAGAAACACATTTTCATGGTCCCGAGTTCCTTAGAAGCGGATTTCACTGTATACATTGTAGCAATCATAAATAAGGCTTAACTGTAGAGTTTTCGTCCAAATCACTCTCTTCTTCGTTCGTGTAATATAAAATGAATGAACAATACGAATTATTTAGTTTCTGGTATTTATGACCATATAATACATCATTTACACACACGTCGCGATACTGTCTATTTCAATAAGGCGCTGGAAATCGTGATTTCAGACCTATTGTTTAATGTTTTGACAATTTATAGTATAAACGTAGACAGTCTATCAAATCAAATAATTCCAAATCGTGTTATTTTTGTGAATTGTCTCCCTCCCAGATACTTAGTAATTTTAACTAGTACATACGTTAATTGTTAACATTCATTAATTTTGACAAAACACCCCGGTGTTTAAACAGTGAAACTAGCACTGAAAGTCCTATTGAGGACATGATATCCGCTATCAAATTGCGAGATTTCCAAACAAACTGTTTAATGGGTCAGGCGATACGAAGCGGAAGCAGAAACAGAAACCAACCTGATTCGATCTCTTCAACTCGAAGTTTCAGCTTCATAACTGGTGTGAATTAAGTAATGTATTGGTACATAAACTATGATTGGCTCTACTTTGGGCGTGAAAGTATTCTGCTGTTTATTTAAGAACATATAATACATTTATGATTAATTTTGCACAAACTGGCAGAACTTCATTTAACGTATTGTTTTATAACATTTGCGCGCCATGACAAAAGATGCATTAATGGCATTCAGTAATATTTAAGCCACTGTACTTCATTTCAATGCAAAATTGACTCGATGTGCAATGTTTTCATATCGACCTTATAAATATTAAATGTATATTTATTATCGAGGTTCAGACGAACAACTCGTTTGACTGATTTTCAAAAGCAAACTCTCGCTGTGCAAAAGCAGCATATTATAGTTTACAATGAACTAGAAAAAATGGTCTGCTAGGTGCACCCTGGGGTGTGACTGAGTCGGTGATTGTTAAATATAGGTATATTCAAACGTAAAACATTTGAGTTACAAGACAAAGATTTTTTCAAACTTGCAAATTTGATAGATTATGGCATTTTCTTTTCACCCATGTACCGTAAAATGTCAGAATATTTCTTGGTCATATAAAATGGTGTAAAACTATGTTGTTTTACTTTAGAATAAAGAAGAACATTAATTGCGTATACGCACGCGTATTTAAGGCAAAACCCGACAAAAATACGTTTTCTCAGAAAGTACTCTAACCCCTATTAAAACATAACACTAGTCTCTATTTAATGAAAAATGTTTTTGTGAGACATTCATCAAATATGGCTATATATTTGTGGAACCAATGGTTGTGTTATTCTGTTCAACGAAATAAAATAAAACTCCCTGCATGCTGGGACACCCAAACATAGTTGTTAGTTTTATTCTTATGCTTAGATGATAAATATGTTTATGTTTGACATTAAATGAAATTAAATATAAAACATAAAAAACACTAGTTAAAATTATTTAAATGAATCCTTTGGAATTACATTACTTTGTAAAATCTCCTTCTAACCGGAATGCGTAGTAAGGAATTATTGCATGCACCAATTTTTCAATTATTGGCGTTTTAGAAAGAAAATGCAAATTATACATACAATTTATGAAACGGTTCTAGAAATTCAGCTTCGACTATTGAACATATGAAAAATAATTTATATTAATATCTGGTGGGTTTCAGTGTAAGTTATACATACAGGTGCTTCAAGCTGTTAAATTGAACAAAATGATGTTTTAGTTGTAATAACAAGGTACTAAGAGATAATTCAACAAAAATAAACCAATGCCAGCAGGTTATACATTTATTTCAAGTTCAATTACCACATAATGTTTACAAATTGTTTTGATTTAGCCAAGAACAAAAAAAACCAGATCATGCAGTTGTTTTATCTTGCATTCATGTACTACACAATAAACTGTCGAGACCTTTAAACTCAAATTCCAGCTACAGCGGTATGGAACTAGAAGGTATTTGTCTGAATTCAGAAACCTTAAGAATTAGATTATTTTCAGAACTTAACCTTCCCACAAAGTCTTTACCTCTCCAGAGACTTGATTGTGTTCAGTGCACGCGACAGCTCTTTTTGACAGAAATGTCTGCAAATTCTCAAATGTATTCAGACATTTTAAATCCTTCAGTTTCAGAATGCATGGTAATCATATTGCCAAAGAAAATATTCTAAGCGGTTGCAAGCATTTTTGTAAAGACTGCTTTATGAAAATGTTATAGTATCTGGTTTTTCTACCGATTTTATAGCCGCCCTTGGTAAGCATGATCAAAGTCTGCGACATTGAATAAGTATTTGAATGCCGTCCTGCACACTTTTACATGTGTAAGTGTTTACACGCATCTTTTTAAAGATATTTTTGTATGACAATGTCAATCATGTTGCTTATACAGACTATAATGAACTGCTGTATTTACATATATGTTTACATGAATAAAAAACGCAAAAGATGTTGCAATTACTGATATTTAAAAAACTACTTTACACTGTTCCATCTACGTGTTTCTGTTTGTATGTTTTCTACTGGTTATCTGTTGGTTCACCAGTGTGTCGTTGTGTTATCAAACTCATATGGAAAAAAACAGTTGAGTTCGTCTTATTGATACATGGACTCTTATAATATCGACCGTGCAATGATAATTCATTTAGTTAACCTAACATACATTGTTCTGCAAAAGGTGTGACCGAGTATATGGGTATTAAGATACAGACCTAGCATCGTTAAAGAAAAACATATACAATTTACTGTGAAAAACTAGATGAGTCATATTAATTTTAATAGCAGTTAAAAAACTGTTTCGTTTGTCACAGGCAATCTGAGCTTGATTAAGAATCTGTGACGACACATTTTAATTGCGCAGACCATTAGGAATGTATAACATAAAAATATTATTATTTATTACCAAGTGCAACTCTGATAATGTACAGTTTATCAATTTATCGAGACATCCCAGTGATTTGCCTTAAAATGTCAATGTATTTTATTTGTTTTCGTGCACTGTAAAAACAAATATTTTTACAAAATCATTATTTCCATATGGTTCTGCACATTAGGATGGTCCTTTTTTGCAACTTTTGAAATTAACACTTCTCACCATCTAATTGTGTTCCATTGTGTAAAAAAACGTATCTGGCCAAAAATAAAATTAATTGAACAATATTTAGAGGTAGCTCAAAGACTTTGAAATTTCGGATTATCTTGATAAGCATCAGACAAGTCAGGATTTTATTATTTGTCACTTCCATGGAAAATATATTGTTACTGTTATAAAGTGTTTACAACATTGCTATTTCCTACAGCTCTTACATGACAAATTGTTGTTAAACGATCTTTTAATGATAGATTAAAAGAAAAAGCAAGTTACTAAAACCACTTGTTTATACCACCAGTTGACCCTTATTCTAAACAGAGTACTGAGAACACAGTTCATACTAGTAAATTGCTATTTCTATGTTTCGGTGACTATAAAAGATATGGTTTGAGCTGTTCAACTGCATTTAGGAACGTTTAAGACTGATGCCTAACTTGTGTTTGTTGAAATATCAGACACGGAATGTTCAATGGATTCTGAGCTATTGGTTAACAAGCAAGTGATATTAGTTTACTTCATATTGTCTTTTAAACTCACTTTCAGGTTAGGTTTAAAAAATGAAGGAATCAGTACATTTACTGTTTAAACAATATTGAAAAAAAAATAATTACTGTGCACAGCCAAATGTATTTTGAATCAAACGTTTATCTTATAGACATTTACAAACATACTTGCTTACAGGTGTTAACAATAGCAATGACAATAATATCAAAAGCTGAGTTGTTTCGTCTTGGAGAACCAATATCAGATTTAACAGGGAGCAAACTACCACAATTACATAATAATGCATCTTGGGCTTTTTCACTATCTCCAACTAAGACAATCTTTTGCAGTTACTATAACAGAAATAGCAAATGAGTGCATAAAATATAGAATTCCAAAAAAACAATCGCCAAACTGTCAAACTAAGCTGGAGAGAGTGAAACTTTCTTAAGAAAACATAGGTCAAACCAATTCACCAACTCAACTTGCAAAAGAGTCAGACTTTGTTTCCAAGTTTGACAACCTTTTATATATTGTTCATACCTACGTCTTACCTGTATGTCTATATGACAAGAAAATAAGGATTTCTCCTTGCTCAGTTAAATGTAATGAATACTAATACATTAAACGCTAGCTGAAAAAGTGAAAAGGCAACGAAAGAGAAATTAGAATGCATACCAAACAACACAAAAAGGAAGATAGTTGTCATTAAAAAGTGGTTCTACAGCTAAGCTTATTTAAAAAATGTACAGCTACCGACTCAGCAGAATAGGGTGACAAGTTAGATGAAAAATGCGCACGGGATGTTTTGGGGAGGGGGTTAACTCGTAGAGGGAAAGAAATGAAGAAACTGGTGCAATAACAAACGAGCTTGCAATGCCTATATATCTCATAAATATATCGCCGACAGGCTACAATAGTCATTATCGAAAGAGCAAACGGGATAGGCCAAAATGGTAATAATATAATTGCAATTATAGGTAAACAAATTGTTTTTAGATTAATGCTTCACTTAAAGTTCACTTGGATTGGGAAGCTTTTAATAATTTAATTGGAAAGGAAAAAGTTGACAGTCTCCAAATTTAAGTGACAGAAAAAATGTTTTACCACTTCTGCCAATTGCTAAGCTACAATCTGGTATGGACTGGTGCAACCCAGGCTGCTGCTGTATTTTAGGCAATTCAAGACACGTCAATTACTTATGGTACTTGTGCCCAGAACTTGTCAGCAAGGTAAAGTTTTCAACAGTGATGTCAGATTTTCATTAAAAACTAAGTATGATTGGGGCGTTTAAAATATAAAACATCAGATTTTTTCTTCAAAACATTTATAGACAACATCCAAGAAGTTTATTACACTAAGGTCTATGAAATAGTTTTAGTGGATTTTTTGCATGAGTTTCTTTATGCTGATCCATACTGAGATGAAAAATAAACAAGCAAGATAATGAGCGGATAGCCTTATAGTAGTTAATTATCAAATTAAGCATGGTGCTGCGCTGATGCAGGACTAAGTTAAGTGTTAACCAAAACTTAAATCTTAGCTTCAGTTCTTTCTGCAAGTCGTTTAGCAACGCTGCAGGTTATACTCGGAAAGCAGAAATACACTTCAAATTGTGATCTTAAACTCTCTTCTTAAGTATTAAATGTAACTCTTAAGACGTATTGCGATGTTAATGGTTTAAACAAGACCTGTTCTACTGCAGAAAATAAATTACGGATGGAATTATTGGTCAAATTGTTGCTTTTTCACATTTTTTGTTAATTTCAAGGCTTATGAGCTATCCCTTAATATGAAAAGATTTTGTTCAAACTTTCCACAAAGTGTTTTTTCATCAAATGGAACAATTTTGAGGGGTGAGACTTAAGAAAATTATGATTTTTGAAAAATCACCATTTTAAGAGCCACCCTACTGCACATGACTTCCGTTTTCACTGGGTGCACATGGATTAGGTTCATGAAACTTCTGTATTGCTAAAATATGTGCAACTCCTAGTGTTTTACTATAAAATAGGCCTATAGATTTTGAATACTGCTCTTACATAAGGTTTTGTAAAACGTCCACATCGACTCCTCAGCACATTCACTCATGTTCGTACCATGCAGGATACAACATTTACCCATTTAAACTTATTTGAACAGAAAATGAAAGAGTTGATCGAAACAACTCTGCTTGTAGTTTAAGTCACGTGTTGTTTATTCATGACGTCACTCTATGGTGTTGTAATAAATACCGCTGCTCTCTGTCATTGTCACTCGAGCTTGTTGTTTGTCTGGATCTTCGTAAACAACTGGTAGAAATACAACAACAACAAAACAATTGTATAATCTCGACAAATAATGTTTTAAGTAGGAATTTATTTATACAACCGTACTAATCTATATCTATAATAACTATTCCTTTAAAATGATGTACACGCAAAGGTCGTGTTTCTAGAAAATCAGTTTACTGGTTTTGAACTCGTAATTAGTACAATTACGCTGAAAATATCATTAAAACATCGCAAATAAAAAGAAACTTTCTTAAACGTCTGCACTAACCAGTGCTGCTAACCCTCTCCTGGTTGATGACGCTGTAGGCGTGCTGCTGTCTGTTGGCGTCAAGTCTAAGGTAGATGTTTGTAGTTTGCTTATCAGGAAGAGGCTGGTTTTGTGGACACTGTCTGTAAAGACACATAAATCAATGCCCTTAAACGGGAAACTCGAATGCGTTATTAAACCCACGATTTACACCCACGGATAACCATATTAACACGTTAGACAATTAAAGATGAAGACAAGTTACTTGATGAGTATCTAAAATTTAACACGCACTCACTTGCTGTTGAAAACTGGTTACGCATGGGTGGTTAAAGATGTAAATAAAATGCAATATAGTTCCGAACCCCACGCATGTGCCCAAACAAACAATGCCTTAATCATTAAAAGATAAATCCATCATGTTTTGTTTACCTAAACCTTCTTGAAGTCGCGACAAAAACAACGACAAGAGTGATAATAACACCACCCAGCACGGCTCCAACGACTGTCGTGTTTACAGTGGTCGATTTTCCAGGCTTTGATATCTCATCGTTGTTGACGATAGCTGATGTAAATAGAAAAGTAATAAATAGTCATTTGGATTCGCAGGTTAAAATACTGGCACATAAACGATGGGCCGCGCAGTAAGATAACGGATATTCATTCCATTAGTCAGAGGTTCGAACCCAATTTATAGCGGACTACATATGCGGAACAACAGTGGACCCATCAAAGCAGGTTGGGTTACCATTTGAAAACACATTTGACATACCAGTCCTGCAGTCGTCCCCCGTGTAGCCCTGGACGCAGCCTTCTAGACATCTTCCCTTGTGGTCGCAGACAACACCGGTCTTTGTTAACTTGCAGTTGTTTGAACACAACGTCCGACAATTGGCACCGTAGTGGTTGGCAATGCATCCCGATGAACATTCCCCCGTCAGCTGGTTGCACGTGCTATTAATACATAAACTGCTACATTCCATGGTGCAGTTATCACCATACATATGAGGAAGTTGACAATGAAGGCAAGTTCCATTCTGATGACATCCGTTGCACGCTCGGTCACAATGAAGATCACTTTCAGGTCCAGCATATCCAGATTTACATGCGTAACACATGCCCGTGTTTACGTCACACCCTCCACTACAACGACTAGGGCTAAATTGTTTACACCGATGACCGTAGAATCCCGTCTGACATGCCGAACATTCACCAGTTGCAGTTATGTTAGTGCATTGTGACAAACACGTACTCGGTTCTTCACACTACCCAGAGATGATGTCACATGCACATCCGGAACAATTACAAATGCTATTGCACCAGATGCCGTATTTACCAACAGGACACAGTGAGCACTGCGTTGTATTAGTGCAGTCTATGCAAGTATTCCTGCACTTGTACTGACATTGTTTACCAGCAAAACCTGCAGCACATCTGCAAGACCCATCAAGATCACATTTATGATCTAAACAATTAGCGCTGCATAAATATTTGCACGTGTTTGTACTGAAGCCTGGTCTACACGTGCAGTGACCGTCAATTTTGTTACACACACCATCTTCACATCCTTTAGCACAATATTGGCCACATAATTGTCCCCATAGTCATTTCATGCACGAATCACAACTAATTGGGGCCGAACACGTCTGGCAGTGGCTAAAACAAGGGGAACACTTCGTACCAGAGAAGTAGTAGCCATCGGTACAGTTGGAGCCTTATTGAATTGAAATACATATTGTATTAAAACTATAAACATTTAAGATATTCAATTACTCAATACTTATACAAAAGATAAACTAGGCCCGTACAATGTCTATAATAACTTAAAATCAACATAGAAAAGAGGAAGACCTTTAAAAAAACATAGTCTGCATGGGAAAAACCAATTTATGCTGATATTTGAAATATCCGATCCAAAACAAATTCAAACTCCATTCTACATATCTACATGTTTTTCAAATGAAAATCATTAAACCTTTTCACGTCTACGTCGATGCAGCTTCAACTTTCACTACCAGTTTTGACTTTTTGCTTCATTGTTTAAATGGTTGACAAAACGCATTGTTTTGCATTTACTTAGTAAACTACACCGGTAATTTTTAGCCGGTGGACCGGGAAAGGCCGAGATAGGCGGAAAATATTCGAAAATCCTGTTTCATACTGCGCCGATAGCACGGTGCGTATCGGTTTGAACTCCGGGGCAAACCGGGACACAAACAGTAGCTACACCGAGACGGCGTGAAATACGCTTAACGTATTGTGCCAGTTTCACAGTGATAAGATATATTAGACGATAGATCTATAAGGTG
>Ga0224511_10004119_pt1 | contig 10850 bp, 8 predicted proteins | sample SF_May12_sed_USG_2_FD_169988 | JGI IMG/M metagenome (GOLD analysis project Ga0224511, IMG submission 169988) | Sediment microbial communities from San Francisco Bay, California, United States - SF_May12_sed_USGS_8_1 | ecosystem: Environmental > Aquatic > Marine > Sediment | place: USA... | reverse complement strand
AACGGAGGTAATCGTTAAGTTTTATACGTCAAACATCAATAGTTTGTCCAAAAAAGACAAATCAATTTTGGTTCAAACTTTTGTTTACGTCCTACTTTCTAAGAGTCTAAACATCTTTTTACGATGGTCTCTAGGTAACCTTAAACCAAAATACATAATACAGATGCCTCAAATCAATTTACTGCATTTGCATTCTTTATATTCTTATTTGCATTGTTAGCGAAAAGAAAGTATAGTCAGTTCTCATTTTTTTTCAAATGAATGATAAATGTTGAGAACGTGACTGACATATATATTGTATGGTTACAAGTGCTATTTATATCTTTTTTTGTAAAAAAAACAATTAAAATAGAAAAACAACATATACGTGTACATGTATACCTAATTAATAGTTTTTAATATGTTAAGCTCTGGTATGTTCCAATAACTCTGATATGTATTCATACAAACAAGAGTTGTTTTCAATGCAACTAAAATACAATGTTTTAGAATAGAAAATGGTTAGATTTTGTATTAGATAGTCAATATTCGTAACGCGAACATGTAGGTTAGATGCTGATAAAGTTGTTTTGACTAATAATTATGTCCTTGTCATATACTAGTATTTCTATTTGATGAAGTTTAATACAGCGACACAGCTTGCTTCTTTGATCTTCAGTGAAGTCCACGTTTAAGGAACCCGCTTTAAATTAACTTCCCGTATTAGGACGTAAGTTTTAATCCTTAGCTTTGATCCATGTTTGTTTTTTTTGCTATATATATGTGTATACAGAGTTTCTGTATAAAGCGTATTGACGAAAACAATTTACTGATTAATTCGGTCCCTATCCATAAAATCAAAGCAAATCTCGTACTCTTATATGTCAAGTTGGCACCTCGCCGCTTAATTGCCTGATTATAGTTGATAACCGCGCCACTGCTTTACATATTGTTTTGTTGATGTAAAAAGCGAGGCAATTGGCGTGAGCATGTTTAATATTTTTATACAAAGTTTTATAGACGCATTGTTTTCACAGCCGATCATGTTTCTATGTATGTCAATATTGACAATGCGAAACCAATGGAATTTTAAATAATGCACCGACTTTATTGTGTATGACAAGTCCGTAAATCTTGGTTCGACGTATACATCAATAGATCTTACGGTATTGTTTTTCATTGTGAAGGTCTGTTTTTTATATATAACCGACCTGACTTTGAAATATTTCGTACCGGCATTTAACCAACAAAAAGTTGTAATTCGTGAAACAACTTAAGAAATATAATCCATTAAAGTAGATAGGGATTGGATTATCACTGATTTTTTTAGGTAGGATCGGGTTTTGAAACTTCTACCTAGCTGCAAATCTGTGAATCCATTACAAAGGTCTTACCTTAAGAGTCTGACAAACTATTTTAATAGCACGATGGAATTAGTACACTAGGGAGTTCCTGAACGTTGAACGGGTATTGTGGGGTCGATGTAAAGCATACTCTTTCAAGATGGACGGTGTCTGTTTTTATGTCCATACGTGCGTTTCAATTACAATGGTATCATACTACGTCACGATCACCTGCCAAAAAGATCCATCTGGGACTTTTTTTGGTAAACAAACCCGTTGCTTCAAATGTTAAAAAAAATTTTTCTGTTTGAAATCATCGTAGCTGTTTTGTAGCGCAACACATATTCATAAGTCTCAATATTATTGTTCCTAGAAGCGTATGCTGTGTGATGAGCCAGTTTATGAGTTTATTCGGTTTTAATTTGTTTTTTGAGAGATCCATCTAGAACTCCGGCCAAAAACAACACTCATCGATGCCGAGTTCTGTCAATGCAGCCCTTCTTTTTTGTAGCCGATTGTAGCCGATTCATAGATACATTATTTAAGGCATGTTCAATATTTGATTTACGCACACATCGTAATGGTGTGTCCAATTTCGAGTAATTTTTTTAAAAAGATCCATCTGGGACACGAGTTGAAAAAAGATCCATTTGGGACTCGGATTATTTGAGAAAGTATTAATGTTAAATAAATAATGAGTGCATAGTTAAGAAACATTTTAAAGGAATTTGAATAATACGTGAAGTTGCAGCATTTTTGCAAACGTATACACACTTCAATTATTGGCGAACGTATACACTAAGGTACAACTTTTGGCAAACGTTCACACTATTTTTTAAACGTTTTGGAGTGTCCTATTTTTATTATTTACATTACCATTTAAGGCCTGATGGTAACAATTAAGAGATATTCCTATTTGGGATATTGAGTTTGGTTTTATTTTTAATAAAACTAATAATGGCCTAAAGAATATAAAATCATATACTCATTTTATTTTAAGAAAAACTAAATTTCTTTTAAGGCATATTACGGTGTAGACAGCTTTCTTTAATGCAGTGTCCTTCATGAAAACTTCGTAATATTTTTTATTCAAGTTTATCCTTCACAAACAGCAGCGACAGTACGAAATCCTCAAGTTTTCCCCAAAAGAGGTAGAAGGGAGCCGTAAGAACCTATTTCCCGTCATGCGTAGCTACCAGCAGTGTGGCAAAAGGGTTACTTTGGCCAAGGACAAATTATACGTAAACATCCGCTTATACGACCTGAAGACGACTTCATTTGTCCACAGACCATTGCAACCATCGCAACAACAACCCACGTTTAACACACGGAATCAGACCGCCAAGGGCACACTGAGGCGCGTATCCAGAGAGGGCCGCCCCCTTGTAACCGCCACCCCCGAATACGCGACCCGAACTCCAGCTCGGTTGAACTTTGAGACTCCAAACCGCTTCTTTGCGCTCTCAGATACTGAGAAGACGTCACTAAAACGCAAAGAGAGGTCACCTACGGACTCAACGAAGGAAACCGAAGCGAAGAGAATTGACACGACCGATTCTCCTACGGAATCTCAGGAAAATTGCGCACGACATACGCCGTGCGAAAATATGCTGGTCGAGATCCGCACGCTTGAGGATAACGACTCAATGTCCTACCCATGGGCAGATTTAGAGCAACTAAACTATTCACAGAGTAACAAAGTGGCCACCGACGGGCCCTCAGTTATAAATGACCACGGTTTTGTTATGAAGAATAAATAGGACATACAGGTAAAGACACGGGGACATGTTAATCCCTCAATTCGTGAACTATATACGTGCTACTGCGTAAAATGTAATGACAATATTATTGTAAATACTGATTTATTGCTCAGTGATGAATTTTTAAATGCCTTAAGTGTCTTTATTAATGTATTATCTTGTCATATAGTTAATACCTTTTGCTATTTTGGAATTGCATCTTACATATTTTTTTAAACTTGTAACATTGTTCTCATTTCACATATCCTTACACTAGAACGTTAATATATAATAACTATTTGTATGCATGCTAAGCCTACGATAGCCTTAATCCATGCACACATACTTTGCCGTATTTATTATCAAGTTTGTATTTATCAAAATATGTCATTTGTAACATTGCTTTAATTGTGCCACAAATGTTTTCATTTATTTTCTTTTGTTGTTTTTTATCAATATCTTTATCTGTATAGTATTGCCAGCCATGATAAGGGAATCAACTTCGCATACCAACCTGCAATCTGTTGATGGCTTTTTTAATTTTGTGTTTTTGACTTTTTTTTAACACACATTTAACATGAAAACCTTAACAAACCGTTGGTGTAACGCCAATTCTAGTTTTTATAAGTTGGATGCTAGTATTTATAGATTTATGAACATTGAAGACTGTAGTAGATATTTACTCTATTTGTGTCACAGTTTTGCCACGAACTTAAATTATTGTAATGATGCTGATGATGACGATGATGGTGATGGTGATGATGGTTGTCATCATCATCATTATAACAATAATAATACATGTAACAATAGTGATGATGATAATAATAATAATAATAATAATAATAATAATAATAATAATAATAATAATAATAATAATAATAGTAATAATAATAATAATAATAACAAAAAAAATAATAATAACAATAAAGACTTCACTAACAACGACAACACCGGCAACAACAATAACAACAACAATAAGTCTGATAACAAAGAACATCTATTTTCTTTTTTTATCTCTAAATGTTTGTGGAGTAAATAGCAAAGTTAATTGTCCAAAATTTAACCTATCTAAAGAACTTTTCTGTTATATGATTACAGGAAACTAAATTAAATAACTTAGACCATGTCGAACTTGAACAATTTGATCTGTTTTATAAAAACAGGTCAGGGGGGAATAGCCTTACTAGTTAAGAAAAATATATCAAAATATGTCACTATATTAGAAACCAAAAGGAAACTTGTAAGATGGTTTGTTGACACTAATATATATACTAATTTAGAGCAAGAAATCATGTGCGGTACTATTTATATCCCGCCGGAAAACTCATCTTATGCAACTGATGACCCTTTTCTTGAAATCCAGTTGGAGCTAAAGGATATTATTCAACTTCTGATAATATGTTTGTACTTAGCCACTTAATTTAGCTATCCAAATAAGTAAAAAAACTGTTCTGTGCTTTTATCGATCTAAAGCAAGCAATTCATATTTTTGGAGAACTGGGCTCTGGTAAAAACTTCAAAATTACAATTTCAGTGGAAAATGAAAATGTAATTAAAATATGTATAATAATATTAAATCATGTGTTAATTTCAACTCTACCAAATATGAATTCTTCGTATCAAATATTGGGGTACGACAAGATACAAATTTATACGCTGATGATATTGCTATACTTGTAGAAAGAGAGGGAGATCTTAAAAATGCCCTCATTAAATATGCAACGAATGAAAGTTAGTAGTAAACGTTGACAAATAAAAAAAATCGTATTGTCCAACGGACGACAGACTTACTAAGACTTTAGTTTATTTGGCTTGAAATTGTAAACAAATATAAATATTTGGGTTTTTTATTTAATCTTAGTGGTTCATTTTCTAAAAATAAAATTGTATTGCTTCTCAAGCAACAAAAGCATTATTTAATCTTTAAAAATGTTAAACCAATTATTTTATATAGAGCGGAAGTATGGGGCTATGGTAATTTGGAAATTGTTGAAAGAGTCCAATTAAAATTCCTAAAGTATGTGTTAAACATAAAAAAGTCAACGCATAATTACTGTAGATCACTTTTTTTCGCGTGATAAAATTTTGACGAAAACCGGACCTTGCATCATTTCGCGAAATGATGAAATCGCGAATTTATGATCCGTTAGTCAAGCAAGAAGTGGGGTTTAGTCTATTTCTTTGCCGATTCAGACTGTCACGGAAAAAAGCTAATAGACTCTCATCTATTCCCGTTATACAGTAAAAAATCGATAGACGCAATCATGATTTGGTCTCAGATTATATTCGTGGTTGTTATGAAATTGCTCTAATCCTTAATTAATATGGTTCACCAAAGCGTGCTATCATTATAGCAATAGTTCCTTTGTCCAGGCTTACAAATATCAGTATATAAAGATGATACTGCTGATATCAGTATAACTAACGTTCCTCATAATATACTCCTTTTTAAAAGGCCACCAGATTGCCCGATAATTGTTGAGAACCGCGTCATTGTTGTTACAAATGTAGTGCGATCGTTTATTGTTTGCTTAACTAGATACTTCGGGTGGTATTTGTTTAATGTTTTGATAAGGTGTTTATAGACCTACTGTTTTCTAAATTGGTTTATGTTTCATCTACATGTATATTGAGGACCAACACACAAGGAAAGTCCTAGCGAGTTACATATTCCGACGGCGATAGTGTATATATTGCATTAGTTTATTGTTTATAACATAATTTATTCAAATAGAAATCAATATATCTAGACGAAGACAATTTTTTTACCAACAGGATGACGACTTGCTGCACCAGCAATTCGGATGTAAACATTTCGGATACACATAAGGCATGAAAAAAACACTATATTTCGTTAATGTTGAATTCGCGAGCAACCGAATTCGCGAACTAACGCGAAAATTACGTTCTCGCGAATAAAACATGATCTACAGTAGATGGTATATGGCGAAACTGGTGTTTTGCTGCTTAAAATAGATAAAGAAAACCGCATTGTGGCCTTTTGGTCAAAATCACACATTTGTGAAGACATAAATAACATATCCCCAAAACTTTCTACCGTTGTATATAAAACATACTTACTTATAGTATAACAGTGACCGAAAATGACGTTTTAAATAAATTCCCATCGTTAGCAAATTCAGGTAAAACATATTCTTATTAGTTGTGGTTTAAATAATATTGGAATGATCACATTTTTATCAAGAGTAAATGGGTAAATATTACCACAAAACAAAAACAATATGACCTTTTTGTAAATGATTGGTACAATGTACGCCTTAATAAAATCTTCAGAAAAAGCTCTATTTGATAAGATATCTTAAACTTCATTTAGATATGAAGACTATCTGCATAAAAGGCCTACACTTTTACTGGTTTATATAATACGATTTAGAACACGAAATCACCGTTGTCCTATTGAAATAGGAAATTGGGAACGAATACCGATAAATGAACGTTTGTGTCAAACTTGCAGTAGGCTAGGAAATGAATGTCATTATTTATTTGAGGGTGCTATTTATGATAGAGAACGTAAACAAAAAAATCGAATTGCTCCGGTAACTTTTTCCATGGTTGCAAATTGGCCACCTCTAAGTGGCAAGAATAAAGATATTATCAGTAACTTACTAGTTTTATGTTCAACACATATTAATTATATTTTTCTGAAAGATTCATAAATATCAGTATTAGAAAATATCAAAATAGCAACAAAAGTCCACGAATTTATCATACAAACATCGTATTTAAAACGTAATTATTATAATAATCCTAGTACTTTTAAATTACAAAAAATAACGTCTATTAAAAAGACTTCATAAATATATGTAAATTGTGTAAAACCATTTTGTCGAGACATTAGATAGTTACCTTAGTTTTCCCAGATATTTGAATATCTATGTCTATCCCGCAAATCTCTTATCGTGTTGATATTTACAGTTAAAAATCACATGTATTGAAAAAAATGTTATTTTGCTTAAATCAGTTAAAAGATTCCCACCGTGGTACAGTTGTGTACGCCCCGAATGTATATTAAATCTTTGTCATGTATTTGTATTGTACTTTTCGTGTTTACATTCCTCGTTTTGTCATGATATATGCATAATATAAATGTATCATAGTTGTTGGTAGGTTAATTTTGAGAAAGTAACCTCAGCTTTGAAGAAGCGTATTATATGTTGGACAAGAGTGTTGACTGTTAAAGTAAAAGTTGTTGTTTGTTGTGCCAAATTGGCCATATTCCTATTAACAATTGGTAACACATTGCGTTTGGGGCATTAACAAATCAGGTCCGCGACCGTAAGGGTCAGTGTATAATTAATGTGAGTGTATGCGCGCGTTCTATGTCAGTAAAATGTTCATTTTATGAAATCAGCTGTTGCGTTTGTATTTCGTCACAATTTATTAATATTGGTATATAATACTAAACTACAAAAACTCGTGTTCCTTTTACAGTTTAGTTCGTTGTACCATATTTGCTTACTTAGGAACTAGTTCGCTAAACGCTTATATGGAACATCGATTATAAGAAACACAATGTCCTGGTCCTCTTGACCAAAAACGAATAGAACATGTTTTGGAATACCCCAAATCAATATCATTTCCAAACAAAAAGGAAGATTACAAACGGGGATTTAAATCAGCGTTAGCCCAAAAGGTATATTTTGTTGTAAATTAGTATGAAATACGCATGACATTGTTTATTTGTGTCAGTAAAATAAAGCAATTGGTTTTATGAAGTGGTCTCAGAAAACAAGTTAAATTACTCGTGGCGTCGAACCTCATAACATAACTATCTTTCGTGACCACCCATAAAACAATAACGAGTTACTTAAATAGCTGTACCTAAAATATGAGCAACACATGCTATACGTTGACAAACATATCTTTACATATACATTAGCCTATTGTCTACCAAGTATGCAGCCTTTTTCATTATGTTCTTAATGTGGAGCATAGTGCAAGATTATGCTGAAGCACCCACAAACCAGGTTATTTATTACACCCAGTGTAAAGCACTGATACGCGGAAGCTTTTTCCTGGGAAATATCAGTACATTGACGTTGGCTTAAAAATCAGAACTCTATTTAGGCGTAGAAAAAAAGTTGTTTGTTTCCACTAACCCGACCGACCCTAATTTTTCATGCCGACCCTAAAGTTTGTATCAGCTCATTTTCAGAAAAAAATCCTAATTAAACCTAATTTTGAGATTTTTTCAATTTATTGCAGTTTTGTTGACAATTCATCAAGATAATTGTGTTTAACTTGCTGTTTTAACCAGTTAAAGTAAAAATAAAACAATGAACATGTTTGCAATATAAAAGTGAGTAACTTTCTTTGAAAAAAAGAAAAAAAAGTTAATAAGAAAAAAAAGTTATGCCGACCGACCGTACCTAATTTTTTTGGCGATGTTAGTGGAAACAAAGAACATTTTTTACGCCTTATACGCATTGTAGAATTGCTAATTTTTGACACGAGACAAATAACATTTAAAAACACAAATACCTTTCGCTTATTAAGCTTGGATATGTAAACAAACACGGTTAAGTATGTAACGGCACTCGTTTATGGCATCAGTTTGCGACACCAATGCATACTTCCACAAATTTTTAATCTCCGCCCATATTTGCTGAACTCCATTGTTCATGTGATAAGGTTTAACACAAACAGGAAGTTCAGACTATCTTGTATAAACTAGGTCAGACTGTCACCAGACAATAAATCCCTAATCCATTGGATTAAAATTGAGAATGTACTGTTATAAAATTAATGATCATGATTGACAGTTGTGAAACTGTCCATTGGTAGAGAGTGATTATCGGTGCGTGGTCCTATTCCCACTATCGCGATCGCCACCGATTACTTCGCGAGTCAATATAAACTGAGAAATTAAATAGTATTCTAGAAGTGTGGTACTTTGATTTTCTAGTCGACGTAACGAAATTGACGTGGTTCAAAAGATCGGAACGCTTTTGGGGCTTAACAAAATTTGTCGCGGTAACGGGAAATTGACTTAAAGTAGTCGAGGTAATGCGATTCGACTGTAGTAAAACACATTTTTTATTTGAAACAAAAAGTAACTAATTTTAACTAACAACCGTTTTTGAGTATTTGAACTGAATGTTTTTAAAGTTTTCACGTCGTAAATATCCACATTAACAATGCAAGAAAAACATACAATTCAGCAACTTTGCGGTAAGGAAGTATAGTGGCATGTTTGGACCATTACCTCCATGATGGAACCATATTGCCATAGTTTATGTTCAGGTGGGGTCATGCATGCTTATGTATATATTTATCATCTGGTCTTACAGGACACTTTTGCTCGATGTTTGAGTTTAAAATGTTCAATATTCAGCATCTTTGTCGAAACATAACATAATACATGTATATTCCACTAAAACTTTGTTGCCTTCTTTTGAATCACAAGAAGAAACCACACTTTAAGAAGGTGTAGGAAGTTTTCTTAAAGCCACTGTGCTCCAGATGCTCAAATCGTAAAAAATGAAAAAAAATATTAAAATTTACAGTTAAAAATGGTCTTTTTTGTTCAGTGTACTTATCCATTATTACTGACTCATAAATTTTAGTGCGAAAGTTGACAGAATCGCTGGTAAAACATCTTTTTTCTTTGAATAATATACTGCGTTACTAACGCAGTAGCCGTTAAAAATAGAAAGGATCATTTATTCAAGAAAGTCACGTGTTACAACAATTGCTGTTTCCGGGTTGCCAGTCAAAACGGCCCCAATCGAAAACGGCCCCAGTCCAAAACGGCCTCACTTTCGGTCAAAACGGCCCCAAACGATAACAAAAATCGGTTAAAACAGCCCCATAGGAGGATTTTATTGTAAAGTCTTTGTGTGAAAGTTAACACATCTTAGGTATGACAATTAATGATCGCTAATTAAGTTCACTTATACTTAAGGTTTGACGTGGTGATCAATGGATAGTTTATTATTTGTGACAGTTGACACTTTTATCCATCATTGTCCAGATTTATACATTTATTTATTTAACACGGACGACGTACATCGCCTCTCGCTGGCAGCGGCTGCAGGTAAACGCTAGGTCCTCCAGACCCTTGGCGATGAGGCGGTACTGGTCCTGGGTTATTCCTATTTTTAGACAACACAAACATTTATAATTAAACATAACGTACATTTTGTTTATTTAATTTAATGTCCATCACATATTCATCATTTAAACAGTAGCCAATGCATTGCATCCTAAATAGTCCTCATTTATATGAATAGTTTTGACATATTTTAACAACGCATGTGCATTGACTAGTATGTTACCCAAGTTCATATGAAAACACAAGAAAACGTAAAGTAACTTTTATTTATTTTTGGCAATCATCAGCATCATGACTTATTTACCTACCAGTCTCGCAGAGCCGATGCTGCCGCTCTTGACCTCTGCAGAGCAGAATGTACACAAGTACATCCTCGATCACTATTAAGTCCTGTCAATATCTAGCTTAATTTAACACTATTAGAAATAGTCCGAAATCTTATTAATCTAACACAAATTTCACTAGTCCAAACATTAATAAAATCACTTTTACAAATATACACACATTGACAAGGCAATGAAAGAAATGTAATGTTTAACAAAAAAGGAATATATTTACTTACAAAACCTACTCATAATCCACAGTTTGTCAAAAGTGTGTCATATTTAACGGTAACACCTCCTCTTTAATACAATAACGCGATCGCCGACAAATAACATTATAGAACTCAATTATCGTTATATATTTTTCACACTTCTTTCTTTGATGTTAGAT
>Ga0224511_10004118_pt1 | contig 10852 bp, 10 predicted proteins | sample SF_May12_sed_USG_2_FD_169988 | JGI IMG/M metagenome (GOLD analysis project Ga0224511, IMG submission 169988) | Sediment microbial communities from San Francisco Bay, California, United States - SF_May12_sed_USGS_8_1 | ecosystem: Environmental > Aquatic > Marine > Sediment | place: USA... | reverse complement strand
TATTTATATTATATATATATAGACCATTTGATATGATCAAACTTATCAAGTGCATGATGCAAACATGTACATCAACCAGATAATGCCATGCAGCTGTTCAAACATTTAAAAAACTTACTAGAGAGACAAACCAATAAGTTATATATTTTAATATATAATAACTTTACAACTTTACACTTAGATATAAATAAGCCTAGTTATAATCATTTTTAGAGAAGGTAATTTGCGAGTTTATCAACGCTAAGCCCAATTGATGGACCCTATTCTCTCGAGCACTCTCTCCATGATACGCATATTTATAGTAGATTGGTTAATGGTTAGATGGTTTCGTGAATTTGTTGAGTGTAAAGTTCCGACGCGTTTTCTTCTAATAACACGTCGGAGGTACTGTCTATAACCTGGTAAGTTTACTCCTACAATGACTGGATTGAGAACAGCTCCAAGACTAAACTGGATTAGTGCAAATAGTTGGCAGTATTCGCAGTCATATCTCATAAACCTCATGAACAGCATAACAACTGGAGCTATCCAAGTATAGAGTGTGATGGCACACCATGATGTCATCATTCTGTTGAGACTAGTCCTATTGACTCGCTGAGAAGCTGTTAAAGTGTGGAGTCGTTTCTGCGTCCGATAGATCGCGATATATGCTAGTATAAGCATAATCGTTAAACATGTAATACAGTAACCCGCAGAAGGTAAGCCGAGATAGGGAATGGCAGGGGTCTCCATCTGACATGTACCTATTCCCTTTACCATGAAACCTACATCACGAAATACAATTCCCATAGTGGTGAATACAATTAGTGGACAGATCATAAGCCAAACCAATGTGGCTTTTGCATAACGAACACGTTGTGAGTTCCAATAAGCATTGCTTGAACAATAAGCGGAATGTGCTCGATCGGCACAAAAATATGTCAGCAAATTTATATCTATCATGGCGTAAGCATGATGAAGAATGGCTGATGCTATGCAGAGGACTCGCAATTCTCCTAACACATTCTGTGCTCTCTGGTTGCTAAGGACAGAGCGTAAGGCGGTCACCATCAAATCAGCTACAATCATGCACCAGACAAAAGCTTTAATATGGTTGCCAGTTTGCCTTCTGTTAAAGCGAAGTTGACTCATAGCGATCGAGTGCAGAATATTTATCACAAAACCAGCGATGCTGACCATGTTATAAATGGTGATGCCTGTTACACGTCCTGCAGATTGCCTATCTTCCTCCTGATAGTTCGGCTGAGTGACATTACCCGTGGTCCTAGCTACAAAAGAACAATATAATATAATGATGTTACCATTCAAACATCTCACTCACTTACTCCTTGGAACAACCTAGATAATCCTCTAACCTCATCTGAGTTTAAACAGTTAATGTCTTGCATCTCCTAGTATTTTCCACTGTGTGCACAGCTACCGATGTTTGACCGGCCATCCCCTCATTTTATTCCTTGATCGACGAATTTGTACAACTGCTATTTTGTTTGTTGTGGACCATTTTGTAAACAAGGCTTTGCCTTAATAATGTCATCCACGTAATACAAAATGAACCTCACTTAATCTAGCTAACTGCTACAAGCTCCAGTTGTTTGACTCCAGTATACTATAGTTATTACTCACTGCTGAAGTTCTGCGTCGCCATCTTTTATACCGATAACTCATATAGTTTGTCACACACCAGTTTCACTATACGCAAATGCTGATTCTGGTTGACACCTTACGGTCATTGTGAAGCTGCTTTGAGACCGGGCCGCATTATGTGAGTCGGTGGGAGAGGGGAGCGTTTATGCAATAATATTATGGAAATGTATCAGAGAATGTATGAATCTGACAAACCATGTGCACATTCTTGGCCCCGGTATATCAGTATTATCCTCTTTAGATAAAGACTCATGTCCCGTGCTCATATCAAGTGCATTATGAAGCAATAAACTTGTGCCAGAATAGCCGCAGCCTGGTACAGAACCTAAGATAAACAGAAGTAGAGTGCATTTTAGAGGTCACTAAGATCTCGAATGCACTTGCATCATCTGTGAAATTCACAGGATCTATGTATAAATGTCCCTCAGTGAGATGAATTTATCAGTAGCTTGACTCCAAACCAATCTATCATGTTTAAATTTGCTCTGTTTGCTGCACTAGTTGCCTGTTCTCTGGCTGGTAAGTATGGTTACCATAGACCTCTGTGGCTCATATAGCTGGTGTCTGCATCATTCGTGTGGTGTTGTATCGTAAGACGATTGTCATTGTCCGACAGAACCAAGTACAGAAACTGCCTTGTTAGTTACTTTTCATTGTTGTATAAGAATAAATTGCACACACCAAATTCACGCGTGTACATTCTTTAACTATTATTGGAAAAGACTTGGGTAGAGTCGCTGACAGGGGAAATCTGTAGGCCAACCATGGTGCGCATTTAGTTTAGTTTTGAGTTTTATATAGTCCCAGCATGACTGGTTCTACTATGCCAATCCTGCCAATCCTACAACTTTGTTGATTTGATAGTTTTATTTTACATAAATAGCCTAAATAAGACTAGAAGTCTTTTTTACATTAAGGTCCATGAAATATGTGGTAGTCGGAATAAAGATTGACACCGTGCATTTGATTCATAGTTCCAGCCAAGAAGTTGATTGGAGGAGCACCTCGCATTGTTGGAGGTGACGAAGCCAGGCCTCACTCACACCCATGGCAGGCTTCTCTGCAGAGACGAAACTCCCACATCTGCGGCGCCTCCATTATCAATGACAGATGGCTAGTCACTGCCGCTCACTGCGTCGAAGGGTGAGTCACACATAATAAAAAACACTACTCATCTCTTTCCAAATTATGCTATAATGAAAATGCGTATTTACTTCACGATTCTCTGTCGGTATAGATTATTCGTGAGTTTGTCCGATGGTGCAAAACTTGAATTGAGTTATTGAATTAGTTTTCCACTATATAATGTTATAACTTTCAGAGCCACGAAGAGCCAGATGTCAGTCGCTATTGCCGAGCACGATCTGGATGTGGACAGCACTGAAATAGATTACTCACTCGATACAATCATTATGGTGAGAATAATACTAAACTTCATTGAATATAAGACATAAGAGGGGGCAATTAATACATACCGACCGGAATCATGCCTTATTTTTGATAATCAAGCACTCCAAACAATGCCAGCACATATACTGCCAAAAATAAGACATGGTGCATGATAATGAAAACGTTCTTGCATATAGGGATCATAATTTCAGTTCTTTATCCTATGAGAGGCAAATGATTGTGAATGACAATGATTATACGTATCTGATCCCTATCTTGTAGCATCCGAATTACCGATCTAGCTCAGCTGGATTCCCCAATGACATCGCTCTTCTCAGGACATCAAGAACTATGGATCTAGATAGCGAGGCAGCCGCCATTGCTCTTCCAGCTAAAGGCACTGATTTCCTTGGCAACACCGATTGTTTTATCACAGGATGGGGCCTGACACAGGGTATGTAGGTGAACTAATCACAGTACTATGCATGAAACCAGGCTATACCACCAAACAGTACATGCGCCAATTTTATCCAATACATGTTGCTATTACACCAATGGACTAGAGTGCCCACCAAATGCAAAGATGCTGATCATAAAGGTATGGAGGTTTTAAAGGGGGTATAATAGTGAAAGTCTTTGATAGGAACCCAAGACAGAACCGTACTTCAGGAGATCCCCGCCGATATCAGGAGTCAATCCGAGTGTGAACGAGCTTGGGGAAGAACCTACATCAACAGCGGACATATCTGTGTTAACAATGGAAACACTGGAGCCTGCAACGTGAGTTGTCTAGCATTGAAAGTTTTCTCAGTACTGACCCAGTCAGATGATTGATGTCTTCATAGAACTGCTACGTTATCGGTACCCACAGGTTAGAAATAATTATTTAGATTCCCATTATAAACTGTTACAGGGTGATTCTGGTGGCCCTCTGGCCTGTTATACTGGTGGCCGATGGATGCTGGCTGGCGCTACAAGCTGGGGAATCTCTGGCTGCACCACCCGCGGCTATCCATCAGTCTACACCAGAGTATCTCAATTCACCCAATGGATCGAAACCACTATGGCTAGGTACTAAAAGGCCACAGTGTGTGATTTACCAATCAGTGAATGAGGCTCCTGATTTACTTTTCCGGATTTTCTGATAATAACTATTACGATGATTAATAAAACAATGGTGATGAAAACAGCGCCCAATAATTTATTTCTAATGCAATGGGTTGTTAAAACATAAATATCAACATCTCATCGTAATGGAATAGGATTATAGATTTCTGCAATGTTCGCCATTTTGACATTAACCCGAACTGGATTGATGTCTATGGTTTAGCTACATATGGGTAGTATAGTCCACAGCAATACACTGGGTACTCCACATCTTGCATCATTTCATTGAATAAAATTGTTGAAATAAAAACCCATAAAAATGGGATCTATTGAGAGAGCCTTATTGAGGAGCTGCATTAGTATTTGTAGGAGCAGCTGTGGTCGTCACCGGCATGGTTAGGTTTGGCATCGCTGGCATGGGTGGTAATGCGCCAAAATCAGGTAGTTTGCCTACAAGAATATTAGAGGAATACAGATAAAGGGAGGCGCCAATAATATAGGCCAGGCCTCAGAGCAACCACAAGAAACATGTAATACATAATACTGGTACAGAGCACATATTGATTAAACAAAACCAGATGATATCACCCCTGAATGTGCAATATATCTGCAGGCACACAAACTAGAAATAACTTGTTTATGGCCGCGAAATGACGCAATGCTTTCACACCAGCAACTCCATCAGCTGTGGTCTTTGTCAGACTTGGCCAGCAGTGAATAACTGCTTTCACATTTGTCCGACATTTTCTGTGAATTTTACCCACCGATGTCCACGCGGAGCGATCGAAAACATTGAATATATAGAAGTCTATATATCTACTAGACCAACCAATGGTTTATACATACCTGGTGTTCCAGCGAATTTGCTTGTGTCCAGGGGTGGCAGTTTACTCAGATCAACGGGGGGTAGGTTTAGGGTGGGCAGCAGGTTAGCTAATGCCTCACTACTAAGAGGAGTTGGAGTACCAATCTGCCCCGCTAAAAGAATGGAGAACGCATTATAATAGAAGGTCCATTTATTGTCAACAGCATACGGCATTAGCAGCCCGACGAAGCAAACGGGGAAAATATCCATATAAAGGGAGACAACATTTCCACGCCCCGCCCTTGATCTAGCATCTATGTGTTTGTATGTCAAATTATCCGTATCACGCTGGCACAAATTATCCGTATCACGCTGGCACAAATTATCCGTATCACGCTGGCACAAATTTGCAGTTCTAAACACTGTCGCCCTACATCTAGTAACATGAGGCAAGGTTTGAAATTACCTGGAGCGGAGACATTAAGTGAACCTATGTTTGGAAGTGTTGTGACTGGCTCTACAGGAAAAAAGAAAAGCATACAGTGTAAACTGTGCTGTGGCAATGATTATGAGATGAGAAACAAATCTCAAATGTCACATTTTCATCCCTGTTGAGTACCAAGAAGGTGGAAACTGTCCCTACAGAATTAGATAGTGTACAATTCAGCCCTGGGTTTTCTCTAAGCGATTATATAGCGACCATGTTAAAAAGCACTTACGAGGTAAAGTAGCGGGTAGAGATGCATTGAGAGGCGCCGCTGGACTAGCATCCCCTGGTATTACCGAGTTAACGACGGCGTAAGCGGCGTCAGCTGATCTGCCGGCAGTGGGTATTGAGACAGTCGGAGAGAAGGGTGTGGCGGTACGGGCTGGAGCGGAGCTGGCTGGTGTGTAACTGGGCGGGGGGATCGTGGGTACAGTGGGTGTGCCTACAAAAGTGGACAACATATAGGAGTGCCCGACAAATTATTTACTAATACAGACAGGCCTGAAGGATGAACAAGCCTACAAAATTTATTCTAAGATAATATCAGGAGTTGTCTTCTCTGTTTCAAAAATCGCCACCAAACAACTCGCATAGACTAGCAGTGGCTTATTTAAAAGATAAAGTCCATTGGAAATTATGATGGGGTTTACTCTGTTCTAAGCATCATGCACCATAGAAAAAAAAACTTAGTTATGATATCACCAAAGCGCATGGACCCTCTACCTAGGGGCCAATCTAATAAAAACAATGTTCCGTTTAAATATTGTGGCTCGTCAACTAATCCCTTCATCAACAATCAACGTAACCTCTCGACTATCTGTTGCGTGCCGGACGTGTTCCATATGTTATGTTAGTCATAGCATGAGCTTGCTGTCCAATTCCGAGTGATTGAATCACAGAAATCACAAAAAGAGTGAAACATAGGGGATGGAAGTTTCAGGTTCCAGGTTCGACCCGCATAGAGCAGTCGGTTTCCTTTGCCACATATTTGTCAAGGGACTTGGCCAACTAACTGATCATGTATAAACGAGTAAAAGAAATCTGGGATCAGGGAATCAATATGAAATTCCACTTAAGCAGTATTTAACATAATTATCACTGGGCCTCACCAGACATAATGAGGGATTAAATGGCACGTACCGGTAGAGACGAGTGAGGCAGTGAGCGCCAATCCTGTCAGATCTGATCCGGGTGCCGGGGGAGCGGATGATGCGGGTGGAGTGTCACTGGTCAACGGTATCTGGAAGGTATATATATATATATATATAATATAATATATATATAATATAATATATATATATAATATAATATATATAATATAATATATATATATATTATATATATAAATAGGTATGGGTAACGATAATCATTTCAGACTTATAAGTGAAAGTGAAAAATTAGGGTGCCAGTCGGGACCCACTTGGTGCCTTCCCCTGTCCAGTTCCTACCCCGAAGAACGGTACCACGGTGTCCAGATATCTAACGACTGACACGGTGATGGCGGAACAGCTTCAGCCAAACACACGTTGATCTTTCACTTGTGTGAGCAAATTGTAACATAATAGGCCTCATCTCAGTCAGACACAGATATATTAAGCGATGGATAGCGCCTACTTCCAGACGCAGCAGAGATAGATGGTTTGTAAAAACGTACTTTTCGGGTACATTTTCGAGCATTGGAACTGAAAATGCGCCTGAAACCCGGTTTCAGACGCGCCAAAACCCGATCACGCGAATGCACCTAATGTGATAATTTCAACAAGTCTCCCTATAAATAATCAAACATGTAGCAGGTAAGTAGCAGAAGATGAAACCTCATTAGTGTTCCACATGAATGCGAGCCGACTCTACCATACCTCGGAGAAGCCATCTTTAGTTGGGGTGATAAGTGGAGCAGGAACATTTTGTGTGGCTGATCTCTTGGCTTGCCGTGCCATTACTTCTTCAGTCGGTATTCGATGCAGATAGCCGTAACCAATTCCACAACCAATACTGCAAAGGAGGAAAAAAATCATAAAACCACAACCAACTGAAAACAAGGAAAAAATACTGTATTAAAAAACTTTGGGTGGCATGAGCGAGAAGCTTAACCAGTAGTATAGACCGAACTAGTTGAGCTAGGTTAAACATCGGTATAGACAAGATACTATTTTATTAGTACGCAGAAACATCATCGAGGCAGAATCGTGTTTTCAGTGAGACGCAGTTCAGCTATGACAAGTATGAGAAGGTTGATAAACCCACAAATCTCGTTTTCAATGTTTTAAAGTCACGGCTTACTAGAAAGAGTTAGGTACATATCTCTTACCTGCCTTCGCCACCCCAGGCTCCATTAGGAGTAATTGTTACCTCCCTGCATCTGTCATCGTCGAGATTATAAACATAGAGCTTCAGCGGTTTACCCTCATGACTCTCAATGAGATTGAACAAATCCTCCGACTGTAAAAAATATAAATCCATCAGTCATACTGAATGACAATTTCGGGTCGAAAATTGCCCACAAATGACTATTGATAGCATTAACTTACCTGGCCTTATGCTTACCGTTTGGTGTTGAAGTCAAGATGAAATAAACAATTCAAAACGAGCGGCTGTCAATGAATAACAGACAACTTATAGTGAACTGATAATGAGAGCGAACAGGTCTGGGCTAGCGGTACTTGGCCATCAAATAAACACAGGTAAACCTGGAGAACAGGTCATGTTGCTACTGATACAGTAAACGTACGCGAGAGAAATTGTGTGTACCTCGTTAAGGACGGTGTCTGCTCCAATGATGTAATCTGAGTAAGCTCTCAATGACGCCTGGGATGCCGGTGAGTTGGGCTGAATATCCTGCAAACATACACATAGCAATAACTGAATATCTGGGCTGAATATCCTGCAAACATACACATAGCAATAACTGAATATCTGGGCTGAATATCCTGCAAACATACACATAGCAATAACTGAATATCTGGGCTGAATATCCTGCAAACATACACATAGCAATAACTAGCTTCCCTTGGCTAAGAAGATGCTAACCAATGCATTTACATATACATCAATTCATAACAGTGCAATTCATAACAGTGCAATTCATAACAGTGCAATTCATAACAGTGCAATTCATAACAGTGCAATTCATAACAGTGCAATTCATAACAGTGCAATTCAATCTCCTAAAATGATTTGAATTCAGATGGCATAAAGAGACAGGGGTATCTTGTCATTATGAGTTTTACAATATTTTAGGGAAGGTTTTAACAATTCCACTCAAGAGATACCGAGTATATACATGTAACAATAGTTAAGATACATACCAATATATGCCAGATGTTCTCACTGGCCCCTTCAAATGAGCAGAACCGGATGCTGACCCCAAGAAGTCCCTGGCCTCCCCAGCTTAAACTCGGGGTTATCATCACATCCCGGATCTGCTGCGTCTTACTGCTATACACCGTCATTTTTATCGGCTTTTCGACATTAGCCTTCAGCAAGTCTTTCAGAACGTCATTATCTTGATTCTACAAGAAAACGGGTCATTCAATCATCTCTAGCATGAGAATAAATTGAGATGTAGCTGAGTCAACAACATACATTCGTATAACACAAATGTGATTTACTGCGTGTATAGGTGTTCAGTGATATTTAGCCAATGGACTTACAAGACGAGTGTTTCCAATAGCCACAATAAAGTCAAAGAATGCTTCTAGTCCAGCAGCTGAGCCTGGAGATTTGTCCTGAACCTGGAATACAATACAAAAATATATAGCATCTCCCTTTTCTAAAGAAAATCTTTGAAGAATGTTGTTTGTAAAAATTTCATTGTCTATGGTTCAGCCTTCAGGAGCTTGTGTTAGTGTTACTAGTAAGTACAATCTGCTCAGGGACATGAGGATAAACACATTTGAATTCGCACTGAAATTACCACTGTATTTTCAGCCAGTAACTCGGTCAGAGGATGAAACAAGCAATTATTGAATTAGTTTGTAGACTATGACGTGACTGTCTATCTCATTCTCAGTCTGAGGAAGTAAAACCTGCATTTGAAAAACAGAGGAGTAAACCGTAAAGTAAATAATATACCACTAACTAAACTAGTAACTTACTGTAAGTGTAACTCACTTGGTTAGTTAGTCAACCTAACTTAAACATAACTGTATGTTTAACCTAAACACCGTCAACCATTTAAATTATTCAATTATTTACTTCATAGTTCATTCATTATAACAGCATACCTTATAAATTATACTTAGTTAGTATATTATATATGTATTACCATGTAATATAACTAATAAGTTTAGCATTGACTTGAGTCTGAGGTGAGTGATAGACGAATTGAATCATTCAATTATTGGGGTTGAATCACACTTACAGTCACACTCAGTCTCACTGACGCAGTGACGGTTTTCCCAGTTTTAATTTTTGTAGTTTAGTGTTGAGTAGTACTACTACTAGAGTCTAGACCAGTACTAGTAGTAGTAGTAGTAGTAGTACTACTAGTAGTAGTATTTAGACATTCGCTTGAATCTTGAGATCGTCATAATAACAAAAGAAATTTTAACGTTTGAATGGTGATCATTTGTGTTGTGAGTTTGAACTTGAAGTTGAAGTATCGAATTCGACTCGTTCACATTCAATCAACTCATCTCGACTCACTCAAGACACGTTGACGTTCAACTTCACCGTTCACGAATCACGTTCAACCTCAACTCAGCGACCCGCCTTACCCTGAGAACATGATAGCCTTCAGTACCTCCTCCCGGTACTTCAATGCTTTGTGAGCCACCCATTATAATGTCTGCTTACGAAGAGCAACAAAAAGATACGGGGTGATTCTACAGAGGCTATCAGAGCCAAAGGGTAAACGAGAACGTCAGAAAATTGTATGAAAACTAGAATTAAAAACACGACGGAAACACTATGGCGATGTTATCTACAGACTTATGCTTGGGTTGTGTCAACGAGGGTGGAAAGTTGGTTGGTTGTGTCAAAAAGACCTCTACAACTAATTCATTTTAATATTGTTTCACCATGTTTAATAAAATGTATGTTATTTTACTCGTAGTGGTGATATAAGTGTGCATTTTTTAGTCATTCAGCTATCGTTGTATTTGCGCGAAAAGTGTAGCAGAGTTGAGAGGCTATCCGTTTAATCGCACGCAGATTGTCCCCACTGCCCAAGTCGAATGCGGGCAAGCCCGACTAGCTCGTGCTTATAGTTATAATATCTATGGACTAGCTCGGTTGTTTGTGTTGCTACTGCTGCTACTACTACTAGTCGTCAGCGTGTATGTGTGTTTCTTGTCAAACCCACTATTTCTCTGGTGCGATTTACGGTGCTTGCAATCCAGTTGAGGAGCGGAGATTTTACCTAAACACGGTGAGTGAGCGATCCAATAGATAATTCAATAGTTATACTTAGACTTCGAGTT
>Ga0224511_10004117_pt1 | contig 10852 bp, 7 predicted proteins | sample SF_May12_sed_USG_2_FD_169988 | JGI IMG/M metagenome (GOLD analysis project Ga0224511, IMG submission 169988) | Sediment microbial communities from San Francisco Bay, California, United States - SF_May12_sed_USGS_8_1 | ecosystem: Environmental > Aquatic > Marine > Sediment | place: USA... | reverse complement strand
AGACACAAAAGAAATTCTATATTCAACATATTTGACGGATGAAGGACGCGTACACATGTGAACACCCCGTGCGGATGACGGAAGCGGATGACGTGTGCGTACACATGTGAACACCGCCTTAGTTTAACGTTTGGTTTTTGACGATCCATTCTTGAAAAGGAAGCGTAGCCCTTTAGATATTAAAGTTGTCGATTTTCATCAGTTTAACTTCAAAACATTACTTACTTCAATTATAGAGAATAAGGAGTTTTTTATTGAATAATGAAATAAACATATAGTAAATACATTTTTGATGTATCAATCTAACTTTGAAACTTTTAAACATTTGCTTTTAACCTTAATTAATATTACACAAAAGTAATGTTCAGGGTTGCAACATTACTTAATTCTGCAGGGTACCTGGGAGTCATTTCATAAAATTTAATACATTAAATTTTATCAGCATCTAGTTGTTTTATCTTGTTTTAATATGGGTATGATTTAAAAATGGCAATGACTGATGCAACCCTTTCAATTAGTAAATAAATTTAAATAAACCTCATATCCATAACATTCTATCTCATCTTCGTAATAATGCAATATTTAAGTTCTTATAGGTAAAATAAAAGTTCTAGTGAACTACATGATTTGTTTTAGTACACAATTAAATGTCTCGTATAGACATATATTAATATACAAGCAGAAATTTTCTCTTAAAAAAGATCCAATTTTTTTAAAATTAAATATCATTTCCGTACAACTTTTATACTCAGATCCGTAATATTTTCCATTATTGACGTACAATTGGTCGATTTTTATTAATATTTTACACTTTTGACGATCTGTACAGCAGCCGTTATGTCGATGTAGTCGGGACCCAGAAAAATACTTCGACATAGGAATGGTTCTTGATATCTACACGTCTTAAAATTGATCAGTTTACACAGCTAAACATGTTTAAAAAATATACATACAGAAGGTATAGAATATCAGTTCCGTAATAGAAAAATTCTCATCTCCGTAACCTTTTAACATTTACGGAGCTGATTATTACGGTAATGATAATTATTAGGTTATTTCCCTTATTATTGGCCTCGGTGTAATACCAATGCAGACATCTGTTGACGATCAAATACATAAACATTAATATGATACAAGTAAAACGTATATCAGTACGAAATGGTAATCGTTTATTGAGATGTACATAAATAATATCAAGAAAACATAGGCATAAAAACTGCACACTTACCAGAAATGTCCTTAATCTACATCACACAACATGTCGCCGCAAGTTACACCATTCAAAAATCACGACGTCACATGGTCAAGAGTATAAAAGGGAAATAATTATTTCGCGCCAATTAAGAATTTTGTACGGAAATGAGAAAAAAATCGGGACAAATTAAATGTCTGAATTTTGTTCATTTTTCATATGATTTATTGCATTTTTTATGTTTTTAACAAATGATATATGCATAGACGATCTTACAATTACATAATAAGGCTATTTAATTGACAAACATGTTACTATATTTCATACGTCAGATAACTCACTGGAATCGGAACAATACGTTTTACTTATATAGTCTTCAATATAAATGGGTTTTAGCTCATCCGAGCACAAAGTGCTCAGTGATCTTTTGTGATTCTTCAATGTCCGTCGTCCGTGCGTCCGTCCGTCCGTCAACAATTTCTTTAAACAACATATCCTCTGAAACCGCTTATTGGATTTTGACCAAACTTCACAGGAATGATCCCTGGGTGGTCCCTTATCAAAGTTGTTCAAACCGTTCCAGTTGGTTGCATAAGTAGGCCACGGGGTCAAAAAATAGTTTTCCAAATGCAATTTTAAAAAATCTTCTTGTCTGAAACTACAATGCCCAGAGCTTTCATATTAGGTATATAGCATCATCTAGAGGTCCTCTACCATAGTTGTTCAAATTATGCCCCTGGGGTTAAAATTGACCCCGCCCCGGGGGTCACAATTCTACATTGAATTATATAAAGAAAACTTCAAACGACATCTTCTCTTGAACCACTAATGGGAATTTGATCAAACTTAACAGGAATGATCCCTGGGTGGTCCCCTATCAAAGTTGTTCAAACCGTTCCAGTTGGTTGCATAAGTAGGTCATGGGGTCAATAAAAAGGTTTTTGAAATGAAACTTTCAAAAATATTCTTGTCTGAAACTACAAGGCCCAGAGCTTTCATATATGGTATATAGCATCATCTAGAGGTCCTCTACCAAATTTGTTTAAAATAATGGCCCTGGGGTAAAAATTGACCCCGCCCCGGGGGTTACAATTTTACATTGATTTATATAAGGAAAACTTCAAACGACATCTTCTTTTAAACCGCTAATGGGATTTGACCAAACTTCACAGGAATGATCCCTGGGTGGTCCCCTATCAAAGTTGTTTACACCGTTCCGGTTGGTTGCATAAGTAGGTCACGGGGTCAATAAATAGGTTTCAAAATGAAACTTTCAAAAATCTTCTTGTCTGAAACCACAAGGCCCAGTGCTTTCATATTTAATATATAACATCATCAAAAGGTCCTCTACCCCCTGGGATTCTCTATTATTGGCTCCACTGTGACCTTTGACCTTTTCCTCAGGTGAGCGACCCAGGGCCCTCTGTGCCCTCTTGTTTAAGATAAAACCGTTTTGTAAACATTTTCTTTTGTCTATATTTTTTTCTTTAAACCATTGATTATATTCAAATATGTTTATACTTCAAAAAGAACATTTTTGGCTATAAACTTTTGATTCCGTACACGGGGACAAAAAAAAGATTTTGAAAAAAAAATAGAATCATCCACCTGACATTATATCAAAAACACCACATTTTTCATACCCTAAATGTTTCAGTTTTTAAATTTACATCTTAACAAAATAAAACCAAAACATTATATCTTAAGGTATCAATTAAAATTAGAGATTTAAAATATTAATTTTGAAATCATTTACTGTGAAGATGTTGAACTAAACTCATCCCTTAAGAAGGCCCCATTATTGCCCAGTTTAATTGAATAATGATAATTGGGCAGTAGGCGTTCGGAGAATCAGCCGTTTACATGCCACCAAGGCAATTTGACAGTTGATTGTGTTGTTTGTCGGATGTCTCCACCCCGTCCGACGCGGCAGGGCGTAGCAGACAACCGTACTCGTATTTTCAGATTATGCGTATATGTACTTATAGGTAGTTTGAATGGCGTAATTTATATTAACTTGCCTTTTGATTTATGTTTTAAGAAACATTTAGATTTAGTTCATTCTTGTGCATGAACGTTGTAAATGTAATAGAGGAATCAATTGTATTTAAATAATAATTTACTTTTTTATTTTAACAATCATGTTGTTAATATGCAAAGCAATGGTTTTTTGTTTAATTTAACACACGCTTTTTATATATTATGTCATTCTTATTATTGAAACTGAATGTACCGGTTACCGTGGTATTTTAATGGGAGTCAAAACACGTTAACTAATAGTCTTAGAACTCTGAAAAGCATTAAACATTGGCAACCATTTGAAATGGCTGTTTTGAGTACAGTGTCAATATTAATGCTGATGAAAAATCAAATAGTTCTAACATTCATCATTCATTCCTCAATCGGTTGCTATTAATTGCATCCTTAATATGTCATGGTCATGTTAAGCTTGATAAGAAATACATAGCACGAGGTGAACTAAATATTTGAATTCTAGTATTTTTCTCCCCAGTTTGCATGTTCGATGGTATTCGCGTTCGAATATTGAACATTTCAAAACGCTCTATTTATACAAAAAAGACATTTAAAGACATGGTTACGAGTTGTACTGTCATTTAAGCGCCGAATTAGGTGCCACCATACTAAAATTACATAAACAATACGGACATTCCTTTAATAAGATTATTTCTCAAACAAATATTCATTAGTTACCGTGGAGTGAAATTGTTTCTATATAGGATACACACACCGTCACTGTGATACAATGAAGTATTGTGATTGATATTTCCCCAATGATTTACGGTAAAATACTCTGATTGAAATTTCCCAAGTGATATACGACTTACAGACGCAACTATTTTCCGAACTATATTGCACAATAATACTGGCGGGTTATATAGGTAATTCCCTTGTTAAAGAGTTAAAATGAGATGGTTTTATCGGGATTAAGTGGTTTAAAGTTAATTATTTAAGCTATTTTATATGAGAGAAGTGATTTACAAATTAAAATGTTGCATACAAAGAAGCAAGTGTAAAGTTTAAGGGCACCATAACAATATGGCCAATCACACCAAAAACACCTAGCACCGCAAGACGCCCACAGAACAAACCCTTACAAAGGTGTTTACATAAATGTTGGCATATTGTGGTCTTGTTTTTTTATTAACATTTTTTGTTTTTCGACCTTAAATGACATAGAATAAACCGAACGACTAAACTTACAATACTATATTTGGTGGATAAGATATAATAAAATGAATTATTTCCGAATAAGTTTATTGTTAAATATTTACTTTGTGCAAAGGAGTATTTGTTAATATCATCAGTATTTTAATAACATGCATATATCTTATGTTTATATAGCGACCTAGTCTTAACATTGATGGTTTTGATCATGGAGTCAATAAACACTTCACTGTAAAGTTATACATTAAACAATGAAGTTTGTCAGAGAAAAGTATTTACTGAAATAAGAACTGCATAGTAGTATTTATTTCACTATACATAATGCATTTTGTGATCAAACCCACACTTATGGTATTTTAACTTAATGCTTTGATCTGTTACTTTACTTAGTCGCTGCCTTGTTCGAATGTTTTTGCACGTTTTTTGGTTGCAATACAGCCTCGCAATTTTCGGAAATTTAAGCGTCAGCATGGCTCAGCAATTTCCAAATATTACCCAAATACGAGCCATGCAAAATGATTACTTTCTAAGGAATATACAAATTGCGGGACACGAAGTTGGTCAATGAATCTTTAATAATACATCTGAGAGCTAAACAAAATACTATTATTTTTGCATACGATATGTTTCCAAAACTAAACCTATATATTTCTAGGATTCTAGGACTCTTTGTAGCAACTTGCACCAACAATGGAACACCTGTAATATAAATATTGATTGTTTAGGGCGGACCTAATTTGAAACTATTTTACCTACATTGTATTGGTGCAATGTGTGTTGTTATATTGGCCTTCTTGTGTTTATTATTATGTTTGATATAACGCGCATCTTCTAATATTTATGTAAATATTGTAATAAGCTTTTTGATTGCGGACATACACGTAAATCTAACCAGCGTGTTAGGATTTACTAGTATTTGCCTTATTGTTTTATAAGCAACTAGAGTCTTTGTGAGTTGGACCACCTAGGACGAAACAATAACCTGACCTCGTGATGGTTCGAACCTAAGTTCTTTGCAGTATTGCCGGCTGAGCTAGCCAAAAGACTTTATACATGGTACCTACATTAAACTAAACATTTTTAAGGTACCTTATGTCAAAATTACTTAAGTGCAACAGTTGTGTTTTGGTAACAATGTCTTTGCAATAACTTTGTTTACAAGTAAGAGTTTATTTTCTTAATCTAAATTTTAAACACCAGCAAACAGCAAATCCTCGTCAATGCTTACATACTTTACGCATATATGAAAGAAAAGAAATAAAAAAATCTTAGGTTTATTATTGTTTACGAAATTGTGTAAGCTTTCATTTTTAACGACTTATTGGTTACCTCACAAACAACATAACATTATAATTATCTTATTGTTATATTGTTTACTAAAGATAACATTGTATAATTGGGCATAGAAAGTTTTCCCCGACCGATTTGGCATGACCCAAACATTTACAGAAAATAGTTTTGTTCTACAGTATAGATTAGTGTTTATTATATCTTTTTAAAATAAAGTGCTACAAGACAATTTTATTAAAACTAGATCACCAATCTAAGTATATTAACATTCTTCAGCCCATACACTGAATTTAGGGTTGATGCTGCATCTTCTACTAAACACAGTCAGGACTGTAAAGAAACCTACAAATCAAACCTCATTTGGGTGTGGACTTAACAGAAAACAGACGTATTATTTTCTGGGTCTTAAGTAAGTACAAACATTATATGTTTGACTATAGCATTACACTACACATAATACTTTAATGTGTTTTGGTCTAGTAAATTAAAAAAATATTTAACACTATATGCAAATCGAAACAACATACATTCCATGATACCAAAGAACTACACAAACCACGTGATAATTTCATTTTCCATTAATCAGTATACTTAAACATTCCTGCGTATGTACAACAGAGACGTGTAACGTATGTGTGTAAATATAATATAAAATGTGTTGATACATTTATGTAAATCAAACATAGTTCATGACATATGTGCAATTTATTTTGCACAAAAAATGGACGATTGACAAAAAGGGCAGCGGTTTGTCAGTGAAAATAATCATGTATGACAAACATGCTAACGATTCGGTTTTCAGAACAGCCGTCATCTGCTAACACTAGCATAATTGCCCGCGCTTGGCGGCAGAAAATAAGATTGTATCCTGTTTCATCACAATTTGTGCAAAAAGACTTCTCTCGAAAACACGTAATCGGACTGCAATACATTTTTTCTTGTTATGCATAATTGCAACACTGGAAATTAAAGCATCAGCCTTTTTGCAAGGAGGTAATATGGATCTGCATGTCAATGTATTGTGGATAACTGTTTAAGGAATTTACAAATTGCCAGACACGAAGTTGGTCAATAAATCTGTGATAATGCATAAAGAAGCATAAAAGACGAAATCTCAATGAGGCGCCATAGCAGCTGTGTAGAGGTTAAAACGACAGACGTAGTTTACTTAAAGGTGTCAATACGACCCAAAGTGATATTGAAAAGAAATGGTTCCATATTCTAGTTGTGTTTCTCTTCATATAATGATCCTTTCATTTTAATGTCAAAGTACTACGGAACGAAAATTCTTTGTCCAAAATAAAAGTGAAATTAAAAACAAGATTATGGTTGAAAAATCATTTCCCAAACAAATAATGTTTTGCCTTCAGGAAATGTGAACTCATTGATTATCATTTTATGATTTTCTTAAAATTGTAGTATAATGATACCGTTTAACACTTGGAATAAAACAGTATCTCCTGAGAAAGCTCGCTTAAGGTTATAGCACTGTTATAAACCCACATAAAGCTAAATATATTTTTATATATTTTGTTTAAAATTGTGTAATAATACAATACATACTAAACTGATGAAAGGAAAGCCCTCAGGAAGCATAGTCTGCACGAGAAAAAAAGCGGCCTAGGTTTTATTGAAGCTGTTCATCAGTGGAACTTATGAAGGATGCCACACCACCGACGCCCCCTTGCGCGTGAGCGGAACTGTTTTTCCATATGTAAACAACATACAATCCATGATCCCTGAGGACCATAACAATATAACTACGCAAGCCGTTTAAAGCATGTTGAGCATTTAAGTTTATTAACAAGCTTCACATTTACACTTCACGATTTACATTGAGTTGAGTTTTATATATACTGACTTATTTTTAATCTATAAAGGGAACATGGTAGGTGCTAACAACATCCGGTATATGGAGGTGGGTGGTACCTTATGAGTATTTTTTTAAAAATACTGTTGTCTCGTCAAAAAGGTTTGTTGCTTCGTCAGTAAGGGTTAGGGTTAGGGTTAACCCTTACCCTAACCGTCACAAACATTACAATGTGATCCGTAAACTCCGCCCCCTCTAGATACTGGATGTTCTTTAGAAATTACGTTGTAAAAAGCAGATTTGTGAGAGTTTTGTTTTTAGGAGGTTTGTAACACTTATTTGATCATTACATTTATATTTAATATGTTATTCTCAACCCTGAATACGGGCACGTCCAATGCATCTGTAAAATGTTGCAATGTCTGAAAACGTTATTTAAAACTCCAACAGCAATGCACAAATAATTTGCTGAAAACGAGGGTTCTTCTAAACGCTTTATTTAAATATTCAGTAGCCAATTAATTGCTGTAATAGGGTTTAAATATTTAAATGCATGTGAAACAGAAACTGCTCTCGTCTAATTTGCTGGCAATTATTTTAAAAAACACACCACTAAACGATGAATTAGCGCACGCAAAATGAACATTTCTTTCCATTAATAAAAGCGCTAGCTCATCCAGGGGCGCATACCCGTTTGCATTAAAGATGTATTGTAACTTATATCTCATTGTGTTATTATTCTGATATTTGTTCGAATATGAAAACATTAGAAAAATGTTTATAACTTTTCTTATTACATTACGAAGAAGACATTCAGGGTAAAGTAAAACAAAGGTATTTTGTTTAATTTATTGATGAAAGGGAAATTTAAATTCGATAAAATTGAAAGGGAAACTGATCGACGGTGAAATTCATGTTGCGCGCATTTCTTGTGCAATTTTAAATCACTCACACCACATGAATCTTTAGGTTGGTCGATAACACCGCATACTTATAACGAGAGTGAATGGCGTTCGAAAAAAATCGTTAATGAAGTGGTAACTTGATGATTTAGACATGTTTCACTTTCATAGTAAATACCAAATATAACTGTATGGTAAAATACTTTAGAGGAATTTAAGTTTAAAAAATCATGTTAGAAGTTTACTTCAGCACACATATAATATAAAGCATACCAATTTATAGTTGTATACGCGACCTCAAAATGGCGTGTAACGGTAATGTACGAATACGGTTACAAAATATCCCACACATAGCATAGGATAATGATAAATCCCAAGCAATACCATTGCAAACAACATGTTAAACCATGTGGCACACGCGATCTCAAAATGCTCTTGTTTTAGAGAAAACAATGTCTGTTTGATTTTAAGACAAACTGTTCCTTCCAGCCAGTTGATTGTTGTCGTTAAAACACGCGGTTTTACAAAAATGGTAATTTAACAAATAAAGATGATTGGAATTACAAAAACAATTTAAGATATAAAATCGCATTTTTCCCTGGAATATTAAGACTCATGTCTATGTCTTTGAATTGTTATAAAAGAGTTATAGTATTGTCAATGAATCTGTTAATAATAAACAGATGCACAGATCTATATGAAAATAATATAGACAAACTCGGTTATATTTTTCGTTTTGAAAAAAATGCAACTTCGTATATTAAATATTTGTTTACTTTTAATAACTATATATCTTCAAAGTCATTTCTTATTTTGTATGTTGGGTTTTATAATAATAAAAATAATAATACTAATAATAATAATAATAATAATAATAATAATAATAATAATAATAATAATAATAACAATAAAAATAATGAGGACGTTTATAATAATAACTCTGTTTGCATGCACAAAAACGATTATAAAAGAGCGTGTTTCTTTTCATTGAAAATTCCTTATTATTCATATAATTGCTTTTCATGCTGCAATATAAATGTGATATGTGCATGTTTCCAGCTAGCTATTTTATCGGCAATTATGCTAAATGACGGGTTGCCAGGCAGGAACACGTTGCGTGAAGGTAAACAGAACAGTAGATGATGGACGGGAGAACAATATAATGCTATGTGTGGTCTGCAGTATTGGCTTAGTACTCGAATCTCTGTCTGCAAATATTTTCAAGGTTTGTATTCTGTAAATCAACTATGTTGAATGTACTGTGCTTATTATGTGCTAGGAATAAAATGACATGCTGAAAAACTATGTTTCACCGTAAGGTATTTCAATAGTTAATTAAACTGTTATAATACTTTTATTCATATAATTCAGATAAACATATATTTCACAGTTATTATTGTGTCGTGACAGCGTGCAGTTCCTATAACATTTCCAGTCGAAGCCTATAAATATATAATAACTGTTTATACATTATACACTAACATCATCAGTTTAAGTAAAACTGCATTTTCAAAGCCCATGTGAGACATTTGTATACACAGAAGACCGCACACTCAAGGCTGGTGTTTGTGAAAGACATTACATGGTACCAGAGGAAATAATACTGTAGGCAGGCATGTTTAAACCGTCTTTACACTTAGTATATTTCTTTTTTGCGACTTTGATTTATACGCCAATAGCAGGACCCAGTGTAAACGCAGTGTGTTAAGGTAGATCTAGAGGTGTATGCAGTATGGTAATTACTTTTAACATACTTCACAGAAGTAGGTCTTAAGAAGTGCGCAGTGTGGTAATTATATTGATGTTTTTCACAAATATATAGGTCAAAAGGATTTAGTTGTACGGCAATTATGTTTAACACATTGCTTCAGAGAGGTCGCAATAGAAAGCTGTATGGCAGTTATTTTAAACAAGCTGTTTGTATGGTTGGGTTACTGAATGTGGCGTACGTTACTGGGTTTGGCAGACATCTTACAACGAGGTCTCCATGAGTGTGTTGTAGCGCGTTTGTCCTCGTGTTGTGCCAGGCGTAAGTAAACTTCTGCTTTCGCCACGAGCTCTAGAGGTACGTGGTTCTGTATACAGCGCTTCATTGGACGGTCTTTGCATACCCAATGCATCTTCGTAACACGGTGGAGAAGATGGTGTCTTTATGTTCACGCTCTCTTTACTCTCAGATAATATTTCTGGAATCGGGACCTTTGGTAGATTGCTTTTTAAATACAAGGATTTGGTTTGTTGGCTAGGAGAATCACTGCATTGGTGGTCATTACCGAAGGCTATTGACATTGGTCGAACTGTTTGTGAAGCACTGGAATGGTTTTCGGTTATCCCATTCCGTTTGTTTGTTTCGGAAATAGTTTCCATAACTGACGCACACGTTGCGTGTTCACGACATGTTGTTTCTCCACTGAGCGTTAAATGCTGTTGCAACTGAACCACAGAGTTTCCGGATTGAAATTGCTTGCTACA
>Ga0224511_10004116_pt1 | contig 10853 bp, 8 predicted proteins | sample SF_May12_sed_USG_2_FD_169988 | JGI IMG/M metagenome (GOLD analysis project Ga0224511, IMG submission 169988) | Sediment microbial communities from San Francisco Bay, California, United States - SF_May12_sed_USGS_8_1 | ecosystem: Environmental > Aquatic > Marine > Sediment | place: USA... | reverse complement strand
CGGCAGTTTGGAGCCGGTGGACCTGGGCGAACAAAGATGATTCGTGACAAAATTTAACGCGTTCATATATTCCCATCAATGCTACGGTCTAGACCCGGTATGAGGCAACAATTGATCACAGTCTGTCCCGGTTATGCTACGGTTTGCGACGGTACATGTACATTATCGGTGTCGCAGCTGTTTGTCCCAGTAAGCCCCGGTTACGCCCCGGACATCGGCGGCAGAGCCCCGGTGTCTGTAGGGGAAACCACGGAAGTAGGACGGAAAAGCCCCAGTGTTACACGGTAGCATAAAAAAGCAAGAAACTAATAACAGAGTTGATTTTTGCAAAGTACAGAACTGAAGTACATGATGTAACATTCCAATGCAAAAAGAACAGCAGATAGAGTGGGAGAGGAGATGGGTAATGACGTAGGCAACGTAACTTTATCTCCCTCATCCCCTCCTCAGTCTAAGAAAGAAATTAATGAGAATAATACAACCTGGGTAAAACTTAACCTTAAATGAATTTTGAATATTCAATCATGGTTTACACACGGTTTTCGTAGTTGAATCAGCGTCCCCGGCTTGCGCCGTAGGCATACCGTGGCTTCACCATTACTTTACCGGCATTCACTGAGTGCTACCGTGCCAAACCGTAGTTCGACCGGCAAGGGTCGGGGCTACGTCGGCTCTACTCTGTGACACACCGTGGTCAAACCGAGAGTCGTCGTATCTCCACCTTGGACATAGCTCATGCCGGTTTTACTACGGTTTTACCTGGTGGTCTTACGGTGGGGATACGGATCATGCCGGAAGAGCTACGGAATAAGCTGGCATTGTTTCGCTCCCCGGTGTGTCCCGTTGAGTCCTGGTTGTTTTAATTTCTTTTGAAACCAATGGCTCTACTTCCTGGTGATCGCCGGTTCAACACGGTGTATCCCGATTAAATGCGGTGCTTGCCAGCGTTGCTACTGCATGGTTCGGTTTGTCCTGGTGTCCACAACGTAGCGGCGCCGGGATATAAAACAGGGGCAGTGTAAAAGAGGCTTAACGGAGTGAATTACAATGTCAAATGTAATTGGGTATCATGCAGTTCTTAAACTAAATACTCAGTATACATGTAGTTACCAACTTAATAGCATGCCCAATTGTTACAGTTTGATATTTTCTTTTTTTAAATTAATCTAATCTTTCAAATTGTTTCTTAGAGTAACTAAACAGGTTTTAGCACAGTACAATTTCATCGTCGAAGTACAAATTATGAACATTATATTGATTTGGGTTTAAATATATGAATGGGATGTTCCGTTTTGAATAGGTGTACCGACAGAACAGTTTGTAGAACTAAATAAATGCTAATTGGATGTGGTTTTATTTCAGATGATGATTTCCTAGACTTGTTAGCGACCGAAAATTCGTCTGAAATCATACCAGGTATTAAAGTTTACTTTAATTAAGTATGCGGAATGGACCGGGAAACAATATGACTAAATAAACAACTAAACTTAAACACATACAATGTAGATCTACATTTTACACAGCACCGTTTGATACTTGTAATTAAATTAGTTAATTCTATTTTTTTAACGAAGACATGTAATTCACAAGATTTTTAACTTGCCTTGATCAATGTTCACGATTTTATTAGTAAGCTAATACAATTATTTTATGTAAGTTTAAACATATTTTTTCCTCTTCAGACGATCACGAATCTTCTGACGCTAACCCAGGTAATACAGCCATATTTTTGTCTTGCAGTTGATTTTGTATTATTGGTATAATGTGCCCATTGTATAACAATTTTATACTTCGTCAAACGTAACCTGACTAGTTCTACAATGTTCATTGTTATAACCAGAGATTGTCAGTAAACTGTGTTAGCTGTGTATTCCTTCCAACTACGAGTGTACATGTTTATATAACAATCACATTTTACTATGGTGTATTTTAGATACCGATGCAAACGCAAACCATCTGGCCAGAGGGAACATAATGCTACAGGGTGGTATAAATGCAAAGTTAGACAAACAAGTCTGCTCTTTGTCAGGGATGGCGCTTCTTTCGGACAAACGAATGATAGCGTGTGACTTTGAAAACGCATCAGTTAAGGTGTTTGATCTTAAGCTCGGTCGCCTTGAGTCCGGTTTTCGTCTATCATCCAACCCATGGGACGTGTGCCTTTTACCAGAACACCATGCGGCTGTCACTCTACCAAAAGAAGGAAAAATCCAGATTCTTAAGACAAAGGAAAACATTGCGTTGGTGACAAGCATTAAAACGCGAGCCTTGTGCCGTGGGATTTGCTTTTTGGAAATTAAGTTTGTGTTGACATTCGGTGACGGAACCTTACAGATGATCGATTTAAAGGGCAAAGTAATTCAAGAGGTTAAAACTGATGAGTTTAAACAGCAACTGTTTGGATGGCCAGGTTATGTTACAATAATTGGCAAAGAACCGGCATTGTTTGTTTCAGATGGCACCAGGTCTTCTTTAACAAAATTGGACCTTCAGTTCAATATTTTGGCGACAACAAAGAACGAAGCATTTTCAAAGCTGCGTGGTATTGTACCAGTCGATGAGTGTCACCTACTCGTGTGTAGCCGTGAAAGCAAGAAACTTTTTTTGCTGAACACCGAAACTCAAGAGATGCAAGTTCTGCTTGGTCCGGACCAGACAGAGTTTAGACCACAGTGCGTGTGTTACAGTGGTGAGCTAAAGAAGCTTTACGTAGCATGCATAGAAGATGGGAATGCTGGTGTTTGCGACTCAGTCAAAGTGTTTGACGTGAAAATCAATGGCTTGTAACTAAAGAGCTGGGTTAATGTGATATGTGAAATCATTCAATTATAAAGCGGTCCATTTAGTGGAGTAGAAAAAACAGCAACAAAGCTCTGTATAAGAATATTGTGCTTGGTATTCTTTTAAACTGTCTTTTGATAAACATGTTTTGTTTAATTGGAATTTAAAGTAGAATTGATAATGGAACATTTTCACGGTGTGTATGTAGAAACACTTCAAATTGTAAAATTAAAAATTTATTACAATATTTTTTTATTACACACTTTGTTTAATGCAAGTGAGGTTTATATGGATAGCTTTCATAAAGACATGAATAAAGAATTTCAGGTACATCATTTTGTAACAATAAGTGTTACTATTATACTGGGAGAAAAATTAGCCTTCCAAACTTCACTGAAAAGCATTATTTAAAAAGAAATAGGGGAAGTCTGTTGCATATGGCCAAATGTTTGTGATGGTTCCCATTTTGTCAAAATTTTCGAAATATTGTTGGTGTAGAGACATACGAGTGTGCACTTGCGGAACAAAAACCGGTATGAAACGGGCGATTTTGACAAAAATAGGTAGATTCTATAATTTCTATATGAAATTTATTTTACTAATATAAACATGACATATCATTTTTATTTTTTTACAATGATTGCTCTTGGCGTAAACTTTCCGAATATATATGGTCCACATACTGTTGAATCACTCGAAATGCTCTATTTTTAGCTTGAAACATAGCCATTTTACTATAAACGAAGACGGCCCAAACAATGGTAGTACGTGACCTTTGACAAAATTCATGGCGATTTGCAACGACGGGAGCTAACCAGTGTGGTATTGTTTTCAAAATCGAAAGTAGAGATTTAAGATATAAATTTAAACGATAACTTTGGTAACAGGCCATATTTGAAAGCGAACGTTCGAGCATCGAGGACGTGAAAAGTAAAACTTGTTCTTTAGATTTTAAAAACGGAAGCATGAAAGCAGTTTTTGTGTCACGTTCAAGCGGTGGGAGTTGGGCGTTCAAGTAAGGACTTGTTCACTGAGTACATAGGGCATACAAGGAAAAAAATGGCAACGGCTTCTATAACAGACAAAAACGAGGGTGTGACACAGAAAATATCGAACTTGTGTCAGCCATGTTGTATTGAAGGAAAACAAAGCCCAGCAGTGAAGTATTGTCATGATTGCGAAGAGTTGCTTTGTTCTCCGTGTTTAGACGTTCATGGAAAGTTGAAGGCGACTCGTAACCACCGGATTGTTGACAAGTCACTCGAAGACACAGTAGAACTATAAGAAAACGTTCAAGAGAACTATGAAGTAACCGAATATTGCAGTGAGCACCCAACTAAGATTATCGAATACGAATGTGTTTCGCATGAAAAGCTGACATGTGGGCATTGCATAGTGAAAGATCATCTCTCATGCAATGTGAATATCATTTCCGAGGTGTCAAAACAGTTCATTGAAGGGGAAGGAATAAAAATATTTCACGAAAAGCTGGAATCCCTCTCACACGAGTCCAATAAAATCAAAGGACAATCTAAAGAACATTGCAATGTTCTTGATACATACTGCCATGAGGCCTTACAAGATATTGACCAATACTTCGACGAAGTCGCTGAGTACTTAGCTAAGAGAAAAGTAGTCCTGAAATCAAACGTTGCAGAACTAAAAGAGAAAAATAAAAACCACTTGATCAGTTTAAAAATGGAGTGTAACTCCATTCTGCGTGACGTCGACGTTTTAAAAGAAAAATGCAAAGCCGACGAAAGCAAATATGATCTATTATATATGAGGGTAGTTCGGGCAAAATCACAGTTGGTCAATATGCAGACAAGACTAGTGGACACTGCACAACAAAATAAAGTGGACAGAGTATATTTTCAAAAGGATCGTACAATTCAGACAGTTTTAAAATCCCCACAAGGACTTGGACGCGTTGGCTGCGAACTAGGTAAATGACTAAATGTGGCATTCATTGAGCTTATTTTAAAAACAGACCTTGACAATAACTTAAACGCTGATACTTTAAAAACTTTAATAATAATGAAAGTATATTGGTACAAAACACTGCTCAAGGTATTCTACAGAGGCAGTGCTTCACCGCTTTGCAGTTGTTCATATGTTCATGTATTCCTAAAAACCGCTATAGTTAAATAAAAGTTAGACTTGATATTTCTGTTACAAATAACCATAAAAATGCAAAATGTGTGAACTGAATAATGGTTAGGCAAATCGCTATTTTAAAAAAATGATACAAAATGATTATTATAAAGTTAGCACTAAACTTTATATATACAAATACATAATATTAAGTAGTTTTGATCTTTACAACTCGGACTTGGTATTGTGACTATTGACCGTTAAAGCCTCGTTCACACTGTCCCGTGTACGCCCCAGAGAGACCGGCAGTTGGGAGCCGGCGGACCTGGGCGAACAAAAACGATTCGTGATGAAATTAGAAATTATAGTCCCGGCAATGCTACGGTCTAGACCCGGTTTGGGGCAAAAAATTATCACAGTCTGTCCCAGTTATGCTACGGTTTGCGACGGTACATGCACATTATCGGTGTCGCAGCTGTTTGTCCCAGTAAACCCCGGTTACGCCCCGGACGCAGCTGTTTGTCCCAGTAAGCCCCGGTTACGCCCCGGACATCGGCGGCAGAGCCCCGGTGTCTTTACGTGGAACCACGGAAGTAGGACGGAAAAGCCCCAGTGTTACACGGTAGCATAAAAATAGCAAGAAACTAATAACAGAGTTGGTTTTTGAAAAGTACAGAACTGAAGTACATGATGTAACATGCCAATGCAAAATGAACAGCAGATAGAGTGGGAGAGGAGATGGGTAATGACGTAGGCAACCTAACTTTATCTCCTCATCCCCTCCTCAGTCTAAGAAAGAAATTAATGAGAATAATACAACCTGGGTAAAACTTAACCTTAAATGAATTTTGAATATTCAATCATAATTTACATACGGTTTTCGTAGTTGAATCAGCGTCACCCGGCTTGCGCCGTAGGCATACCGTGGCTTTACCATTACTTTACCGGCATTTACCGGGTGCTACCGTGCCAAACCGTAGTTCGACCGGCAAGAGTCGCGGCTACGCCGGCTCTCCTCTGTGACACACCGAGGTCAAACCAAGAGTCTCCACCTTGGACACAGCTCATGCCGGTTTTACTACGGTTTTACCCGGTGGTCTTACGGTGGAGATACGAATCATGCCGGAAGAGCTACGGTGATGCCCCGGAATAAGCTGGCATTGTTTCGCTCCCCGGTGCGACCAGTGAGTCCTGGATGTTTAAAACATTTTGAAACCACCGGCTCTACTTCCTGGTGATCGCCGGTGCAGCACGATGTAAGTGTATCCCGATTAAATGCGGTGCTTGCCAGCGTTGCTACGGCATGGTCCCGGTTGGCCCTTGTGTCCACAACGTAGCGGCGCCGGGATTTAAAACAGGGGCAGTGTAAAGGAGGCTTAACGGAGTGAAATACAATGTCAGATGTAATTGGGTATCATGCAGTTCTTAAACTAAATACTCAGTACGGTTACCTAATTCATAACATGCACAATTATTACATGTTGATGTTTTCTTTTAAAAAAATGATCAAACATTTGAAATTGTTTTCTAATAGCAACTAAACAGGTTTTAGGACAGTACATTTCCATCTTCGAAGTACAAATTATTATCATTATATTGATTTGGGTTTAAATATATGAAGGGAATGTTCAGTTTTGAACAGGTGTACCGACAGAAAAATCAGTAGAACTAAATAAATGCTGATTGGATGGATTTTTTCAGATGATGATTTCCTAGACTTGTTAGCGACCGCAAATTCGTCGGAAATCATACCAGGTATTACAATTTACATTAAGTAAGTATGCGGGCTGGGCCGGGAAACAAAGTGACTAAAATAAACAACTGAACTTAAAGTCACCAGAGCACGGTTTGGGCATTAACATGGGAAAAATCTAAACTATCCCTAAAAGTCTAAATAACTGCGTAATAGAGCATTAACAATAGGTACCATGTGCTAGTTTTGAAGATAAATATGCACAAACCAGGACATTTCCAATATACCATTCATTATGAGGGGAAATCATTTTCTTGTCCACGGACACAAAAAGGATTAACCTCATATTTCATGCATTTTTCATGTTTTTAAATATGTTGTCAAAATATTTTTAGTAGCCATTTTACATCACATTTCTGTGCTAAGACTCTTACTTAAATCATATTTTTAGATAAGTACTTTTCAACCCAATGTTGTGTGCTCTAGTTCCTTTAAACATATAGATCTACATTTTACACAGCACCGCTTGATACTAATTATTAAATTCGTTAATCTTATTTTTTAACGAAGACATGTAATTCACAAGATTTTTAACTTGCCTTAATCAATGTTCACGATTTTATTAGTTAGCTAATACAATTATTTTATGTAAGTTTAAACATATTTTTTCCTCTTCAGACGATCACGAACCTTCTGACGCCCCAGGTAATACAACAATATTTTTGTCTTGCAGTTGATTTGGTATTATTGGTATAATGTGCCCATTGTAGAATGCTTTGATACTTCCGTCAAACTTAACTCGACCAGTTCTACAATGTTCATTGTATCTTATTATCAAAAATATATATTATAGTTATAACCAGTGATTGTCAGTAAACTGTGTTAGCTGTGGATTCCTTTCAACTACGAGTGTACATGTTTATATAACAATCACTTTTTACTATGGTTTATTTTAGATACCGATGCAAACGCAAACCATCTGGCCACAGGGAACATAAAGCTACAGGGTAGTATAAATGCACAGTTAGACAAACAAGACTGCTCTTTGTCAGGGATGGCGCTTCTTTCGGACAAACGAATGATAGCCTGTGACTCTCGGAACGCATCAGTTAAGGTGGTTGATCTTAAGCTCGGTCGCATTGAATCCGGTTTTCGTCTATCATCCAACCCATGGGACGTGTGCCTCTTACCAGAACACCATGCGGCTGTCACTCTACCAGATGAAGGAAAAATCCAGATTCTTAAGACAAAGGAAAACATTGCATTGGTGACAAGCATTAAAACGCGAGAGTCGTGCCGCGGAATTTGCTTTTGGGAAAATAAGTTTGTGTTGACATTCCCTGACGGAACATTACAGATGATCGATTTAAAGGGCAAAGTAATCCAAGAGGTCAAAACTGATGAATTTAAACAGCAAGTGTTTGGATGGCCAGGTTATGTTACAATAATTGGCAAAGAACCGGTATTGTTTGTTACAAATGGCGACATGTCCTCTTTAACAATATTGGACCTTCAGTTCAATATCTTGGCGACAATAAAGAACGAATTAAGCATTTTCAAGTCTGTGTGCTATTGTACCAGTCGATGAGTGTCACCTACTCGTGTGTAACCGTGGAAGCAAACTATTTTTGCTGAACACGGAAACTCAAGAGATGCAAGTTCTGCTTGGTCCGGACCAGGCAGATTTTAGACCACAGTGTGTGCGTTATAGTCGTGAGCTAAAGAAGCTTTACGTAGCATGCACAGCATTAGGGAATGCTGGTGTTTACGACTCTGTCAAAGTGTTTGACGTGAAAGTCAATGGCTAGTAACTAAAGAGCTGCGTTAATGTGATATGTGAAATCATTCAATTATAAAGCGGTCCATTTAGTGGAATAGAAAAAAACAGCAACAAAGCTCTGTATAAGACTATTGTGCTTGGTATTCTTTTAAACTGTATTTTGATAAACATGTTTTGTTTCATTGGAATTTAAAGTAGAATTGATAATGGAACATTTTCACAGTGTGTATGTAGAAACACTATAAATTGTTAAATTGAAATCTATTACAAAAAATATTTTATTACACACTTTGTTAAATGCAAGTTAGGTTTAAAGGGATACCTTTTATAAAGACAACTTTACTGGAAAGCAGTAATTGAAAAGAAATAGTACAACATTATGTCACTTTTTTAGTATAAAGTAATTTTTCTCCGAATTCTCACTAAGGACAATACAACCTTCAGTAAACGTTTACAATATGAAGTCATTCAATTCCATTTTCTTATATGGTTAGCCATGAAAAAAACTTCTATTCCACTTATTTCTATATTATTCAGTACAGTGAAAATATTCTCAATTGGGGTAACACTACTTTGCATCCTAGCACCAACACCTTGTAAGGTTTTTCAAGCTGAGAGAAATATTCTGGTACATCAAAATGTATGCAATACTGTAATTGTTTTCTTGTGCTAGGACTTTTTTTGTATGCCATACTGTAATTGATTTCTTGTGCTAGGACATTTTTTGTATGTCATACTGTAATTGTTTTCTTGTGCTAGGACATTTTTTGTATGTCATACTGTAATTGTTTCTTGTGCTAGGACATTTTTGTATGCCATACTGTAATTGTTTTCTTGTGCTAGGACTTTTTTTGTATGCCATACTGTAATTGTTTTCTTGTGCTAGGACATTTTTTGTATGCCATACTGTAATTGTTTTCTTGTGCTCGGACATTTTTGTATGTCATACTGTAATTGTTTTCTTGTGCTAGGACATTTTTTGTATGCCATACTGTAATTGTTTTCTTGTGCTAGGAATTTGTTGTTGTTTGGGCTTAAAAGAAACAAAAAATGTTAATTTTGTGGGTAAGATTGTAAGATTGACTTCAAATTATAGATCATTATTATTTACTTTTTTTACTGACTCTTAGAAATATTGTCATTTGTGATTACTTTAAACTTTTATTTCTATCCGAGACCAAAATAAACTGATGTTTTGTTATCCTTTATATTAATATTTTGCCTTTAAGACATAAGGAAGTTAGAAAACTAAGCTAGAATAAATGATCATTTATTATAACCCGTTGGTGGCTTTCTCCCTATCATTGCTTGATTGACTATGTTTTATTTATTATAAATTATCCAAATCAGATAACTAAAAACGATATAGAGCCCTGACAATGTGCTGTTTATATAGAATTTAAGTTTTTTGTTCAGTATTAAAAGAATAAACAAAGTGAAATGTGAATCGTATTTGTTGTTTCTTTCACATACTATTGACTAACATGCACAGACTGTAGACAACTGAATTCACAATAATAACACTATAAGGTCCAAACAAGGATCTATATTAAATACAGACCCCATCAACTTACAGGTTTCTTACAAAAATTGCAACACATTTTATACACAATAAATACTCAAACTACATACATGTATAACAACCTGATGTTTTAGTTCATTTATGAAATTATGATGTGTTTCAATTTGTCTTGTTTCTCAAATCTTTACTGTCACTTTGGTGTCATAACATCTCTGAAAAACACAATAAAGCTATTGCTTCTGATTTTTTAAATTTAAATACAAATGCATTATATATTTATTAAAAATCTCTATGTGTCTGTTGCGTCATGATGTTGTACGTGTTTTTGTGTCGTTCTGTGTGTTGGTTATTGTACGGGCCATTTTGTCATGGTGCCATAAAACTTGACATATCTACATTGTTTACAACATTCTTTATTTGAACATCTCTTCAATTTATATTACTGTTACACAAAATGGCACAAGACATTTAGTACCACAATAGTAAAGGATATACATAGAATATCAAACCGACATTTAAACGTCTTTTTCTTTACATGTCATGGCTGTATTGCATATTTTTTCACTCCAATCTCTAAGTTCTACAACTACTTGGTTGAATATCTAATTTTATATGCCATATGTATACTGAGAGTAGCTAATGGCACCTGTAAAGTTTACAATTTTTTAATAGTTATTTAATGACTTAAGGAGATGAGACATATTGAAATGCCCAAAGCAGCCCCCAAAAGTCCATTTGTCATTTTCAAAAACTAGAAATGATATAGAAATGAAATAAGTAAAATACTGTGAGGTTACCTCAAAAGTAGGCCTACCGCTTTTTATTAATAAAATATAAAATTAATTGTTAATTAACCATTAATTAGCCAAAACAATGGATTTCACGCGGGCCAGCAGAACTCAAAATCTAATAGGAGCATACCTTTCACACTTAGGCATATAAAACTCCATGCACTAACGGAGGTAATCTTAGAGTTTTATGAG
>Ga0224511_10004115_pt1 | contig 10854 bp, 6 predicted proteins | sample SF_May12_sed_USG_2_FD_169988 | JGI IMG/M metagenome (GOLD analysis project Ga0224511, IMG submission 169988) | Sediment microbial communities from San Francisco Bay, California, United States - SF_May12_sed_USGS_8_1 | ecosystem: Environmental > Aquatic > Marine > Sediment | place: USA... | reverse complement strand
ACAAATCACTTTTAAAATGACATTTTTAGCTACATATCACTAAACTTTTGGGGAATTTATGATCTATTTGAAATTGATAAGCTGCATTATAAATTATGGAATTTTATTCTGGGTGTTAGCCCTCAAACATTTACTGCAGCCGAGCTTGGTAATTTAAGCCGTTCCTCGCGGCATCAGAAGAAATGTATTAGGAAAAATTTAGTTAAATAATATTTTATTTCTAACACAAATTTTACACACACGTGGAATAATACATATAATGATAATAATGTTAACAAATATCTGGCCAAAATTAAAATGAGTGTAGTACCAATATTTATATTAGTTAGCAAAAGAAATTGGACTTGAGTTTGAAAAACTTCATTTTATGTTATTTCTTTTACCGATTTAAAGTAAAGATAGCTTAAATGATAATAAAGTTAAACGAATTGGCAAAGGAATATAAAAGATATACATATAAACCTTCTATTACTAAGTCCTTTAAATTAATGTGTTTTGATTTTAACAAACAGTGAATGCAGACTTTTCAAATGTTTAAAACATGTACTGGCAATATGCATTTCGCATGCACAACATTGTATGACTTATAATTAAGCAATACCGCGAAAACAAACTTAAAATTCGTTTACGTATTTTTGTAAATAAATAGTAGGACAAATCCCTTCATCGCAAAATAATTGTGTTTGTGTGTTTGAGTATATCCTATCACACAAAACAGTTAACCTAACGTTGACTGACCATCTTGATATTACCTAATAAGTGTTGCAAAACGGCGTAAAATAACAAACACACATAAGTTAATTAACTTGCCGATTACGTTGCAGATCGACAATATTTTTCTGCCATGCTGAATTACCTATTTCATTCATCAATGTTATCCGGTAGAATGTTTGGCTTGTAGTACATTTGTGTTATATCGTTAACACCAACTCATCTGTAAGCAGGGCTAATATATGAATCTCATAGTTTTCACCAAATATCTTGTAATTTGATTTACAGATGTGGAATGGGAAACAGATCGTTTATAATGGATAATGAATGATCTACAATACGCTGCTTCTGTTCAAAGTATACCTGGTTTTATATATGCAGTACCAATATACTAATTATTATTTACATTAGATAATTTACATAATAAATATAAACGAAAACAAACAAATGCCCTTGTCAACACTTACGAATACCGCCATTGCAAAAGCGTAGTTATGTCATAAATATTTATTATTCAATGAGAAATTGTATTCTGGTTCTAAGCGATAGTATGCACAATTATATTTCAAAGGATATCTGTTCATTTAATATGGTAGGTATTAATTAACGTTTTTTTTTAAGTTGACATGCTCGGGCTGTACCTACTGACAACGTCCTTTACTGCTTCTGCGTTTGTAATATTTACATACTAGTCAAATTGATATGTCATTCCACAAGCGTTGTGTGCATCAAAACAAATAAACCGTCATTGGCGGTACACGCAATACATTTTTCAAAGCGATACACTAGAATAAAAGTTATAAATCTATGACACAAGATCAGTCTGGAGATGTCATGTTAAAGAAACCAGGAATGGACACTAAAGCAGTCTGGAAGCACTGGAAAGGTATATCCGAATGTTAAGAAAAAAATCAAGTGTTTAGAATAATGGAAACAGACGTTTTAATATTTCGACATCGTCGTAAACCTTGATGTTTAGTAAAGTTCTAGGTAGGAAGAAACTTTAATGTTGGTTACTTCAGTTTCACGGTATTGAATAAGAATAACGTTGAAATTGAATTTTATTTTTATACAATTGCAGGTACCTGCCAAATATAAGGTAGCAAAATTAAAATGTTACTTAGGCCATACCTGTATATACTTTCAATGATTAGAATGTTAGCACCTACAAAAGCAAAGGTAAAACTAAAGTGACATTAATGCGAAAAGCATAAAACTCGGATCCTGCGGCGAATTATGCATATTTTGTATGCATGTATGCATGTACATGTATTTATTAGTTTAAATTAAAGTTCAATTGAGATATGTTCTATATAATATTATAATGAACAATTTAAAAAGCACACAAAATCCATCAAAAATGTCGACCATATTCTTAAGCAATGATCACAGATGTGGTCACCATGGCATTTTGTAAAGCTAAGTTAAATAAGACCATTGCATTTTTGTCTGGTATGTAGATTTCTACCATGACTGGCTTTTTTGTCATGGTGCCCTTAAACTTGACATGTGTACATTGTTACAACATTCTTTCTTTGAAAATCTTTTCAATTTTTATTGCAACAAAAAGGAAGCTTACCGTGGGTTGAACGGTAATGTAAGCGAAATGACGTCACGAACTGTTTACATAACGCAACCTGACAGAAGAAAACAGTTCCATAATTTAAAAAACTGCCGTTAACAATGTGTTTTGTAAGAATTGAAAAAATACTTCGTTCTGATGCTTGTTATCAAAACACTCGGGCTAAGTCGTTGGTTTAAAACGCTTTTTACAAGCACGTAAATTATTTCTATCATATTTAACATAAACATCTTCAAACACGAACTAGATAAGTGTCTCAAAACAAGTAGGTTCGTGCTAAATTTGTGTAGATAAAATTGGTGAGTCAAATAAAAACAAACACAAAGTGAAACATACTAGCTTTTCAGCGGTTTTGATTCCATGGAAGGGAATTTCGAAGAATAACTATACTATAATAGCTTCTTATCCATGAGACCACGATTTTACTCATCAAGATCGTGAAGATAACAGATCCGTGTGCAGTTATATTTTGTTTGGTCCTCAGGGATCATGGATTGTGAAAAAGAGTTGCGCTTATGCGCTAATGGGTGACAATAGTGTGGCATCTTTCATTACCATTGATGAACATCTTCAATAAAACCGAGGCTGCTATTTTTCTCATGCAGGCTGTGATTCCTGTGGCTTTCCTTTTTCTCAGTGGAATTAAACTTTAAGACTGTAAACCTAACGGACATTATCAGATTCATCAGCTCTTTAATACTCACATGCATACACAATCCAATTCGTAAAAATATCATACATCGGTTATGAAAAACATAATAGCCTTAACAGTGAAAGAACATAGTACATTTTCTGCTTATTTAACGCACTATTGTATGCACCTTATTTAAACGTCAAACTACCGGGACAACGATAATTTATCAGACATTTTGTTTTGTACATTCCTCTTCGTGAAATCGGTAAATAAGTGCAATTAAACAAATCACTGATGTAACACGAGTATCTTGTACTTACATCTGCATGCTATTACTGGCATAAGTGAACAACATTTACAGTGACATTTATAGCATGCACTTGAGCTGCATCATGTGTTAGAACGTCTAGATGCACGTACCTTTGTAATGATACAAATTGTGTTCAGCTTTGAACTTCGTATGTGGTAAGCCATCATTGTTATTTTCTATTAGACTCACTGGTGAAAGACGAATATGTATAAATAAGTGTTTTCTCGTGTTACAAAATGCACTGTCACCCTCATTGAGATCATTATTTAATTCATTTTTCCAAACAAAATTAACATTTTATTTATTTCATATTGTTTTATGAAGCGAGAGAATGTAAACAATGTGTCTTTCTATTATAGTGATCATGCTTTTGAACACACGAATGCAGTGTCACATGACAACATTGCACATGTGTGGGTGGCGTTGCCACGAGACTGATAAATATTGCCTTCTGACGTCACAATGTATTTAATAAGAAACAAATCACGTGACGGCGACATTGGGCACGTCATGGTGACATTGCCGTAACCGTTATATAAGACAGTTTAAATAATAGCCATGTGACGTCACATTAGACTGTATAGAAAATAAACTACATGAAGTCGCAGTGCAATACATTGAATGCATTGACAAATTTCCCACCATCAATTTTACATACTGTGTATCTCACAACACAATTATTGACTTAAATAACAAACCATTGGTTAAAATATTATTTAAGCATTATTTTTCTCTAACTACAGTAACACGCCACTTAAAAAGCTATTGCATTGAAAAACGGTTAACAAACGCAGCGCCGCACTTTAATTAAGTACATTTTAATTAATAAATAACTAGCGTTTCTAAACAAACTGATATTCTTCACACCTGCAACCGAGAACAGTTTTATAGGTATATGTTTGAATTTATTTTAAGTTGGTTACACTCTGCGTATGTCGAACATACATTGTTTAAAAATAAATCAAAAATGGATAACGTGTAAGGTGTTTATGTCCGGTTCTATGATAATACACTCGTTTTAGCTTCACAAAAGGCAGTCAAAGAAAGCGTTTAAATATACACAAAACATGGTAAGGTCATCAGTTTTAAATTGCATTGGACTGTTAAATAATGGGGGCTTTGTCATGTTAATTGTCTTTTTATATCATGAATGTTATTTTTAAGAATGTCTGGCTTGTAGAGAATCTGTATAATATTGTTCACGCCAATCCACCTCTAAGCAAGATAATAAGCAAACCCGATAGCTTTCACTAAATTCCGTGTGATTTGGTCTACATATGTAAAATGGGAAAACCACGCTCCTAGGTAATATTTATTAAATGATTTACAATCTGCTACTTCTATTCAAATGAAATTTGATATCATTTATTCAATATAAATCCACTTTTATTTATGTTTGAGATAAGATGGTGTTTAAAATATAATAAAGAAATGCCTAAGTCGATACTTACACATATTATCTACCTTTTAAATGACATGTTTAGCCATATATCATTATAATATTGGGGAAATGTATGACCTGTCTAAAGTTGATAAGCTGCGTAATAAATTCTAATATTTTATTTTGGGTGGTAGCCCTAAAACGTCAAATGCCGCCGTGCTTGATAATTTAAGCCGTTTTGTGTTATATGTGTTAAGCACTTCAATGTGCATGGTTAAAGGTGTCAACACTGTCAAAACTGACAAACAGTTGTTGTAACGTCATAAATGATCAACGTCAAGCACATTGAAAATAAAAAAATGCATTATTTACGCGTGAGGGAGAGTTCCTGGTCCTATCTTTATATGAACATGTGTGTAAGTTAATTTTTTCCTTGAATAACAACATATATTAGGTGACGATTACAAAACACATACGCGTTTTGGGAATACTTTGAAGGTGTGTGACCCCAGGGATCAATAAACATTATTACGTTAGTAGTATTGGAGTCGTTATTTTTCCTTCGGATTTTTCTCGTGGTGAGAAAAGTCAAATGGGTAATCGTGAAGACAAATGGGTGATCGAGTTAACGTTTACTTTCGCAAATACAGACTCATTGACAGTGTCTGCTGAAGTAATGAACATATAATTTCAATGACATATCAACCGATACCATAGCTTGTCAGCTTACTGTTCCTATATTAGGAGCTAACTGTAACATTCCAGTTCTTAAATTTATTACTCAATGGTGAACTCGAGTTGAACTGTCCCATGAAATGCATGAAATTTGAACAGTACCCTGGAGTATGTATGGATAGGCCATGTAGTACTAATCTCTTCTCATAGCATGTGTAAAGATCATTAATTTATTTACTGTAAGAATGAATGTAGTTGAAAGTTGTGAGTAGTACTCAATCTATCTGTATACATCATATTTTTATCAACTGGCCTCAGACCCTTGCCACCTGTGGTCTGCATTCTTCGTGGGACATGTGTCATGTCACGGCTCAGTGCATAATGATAGAAACACTAATTTAATATAGATATAGACCCCCATGAGAAATGACTTAAAGAGAACTTATTATCTCATGCCTTGCAACGCCGATATGCTGACATACGGGACCAATAAGCAATCAATGATTTACGCTATCTAACAACAAAGTTAAACAGTGTTATTACTGACGCATTTACAAGTAGATAAAACGAACAATGGTGTAAACCTGAACAGTCTAGTCACGCAAATATGCTAAGCCAAGTTGGAAAGCAGATGAAACAAGTCTCAACACATTAAAACATGCAATGAGTTAACAAATTAGTGTCATTAATGTTTGATCAATGTGATGACAACAGCAATAATGCATGTAGAACAAGACATTTCTGCTTGTTCGTTATTATGGTCCACTAATCAAACGTTCACGACTCATTTAGCATTTGTGCATAGTTTTTAGAGAAGTATTATTTATTATTTTTATTCATTTATAGCCTTAAGTTATGAGTGCTAGGAATGCTGAACACATTCTTTCGACAGTTTCATTTGCGAATTAAATCTTGCATGGGGAAAATATCATCCTCGTCTTTACTGAAACTGCTTGCATTTTACATTTTTTGCGAAGCTCAGTCACACTATGTGCAATAGGGCTGGGACGATACAGTCAGTATCGGTACAGTATCGATACAGACATCAACCGATACGTATCGATACGACCATTATGCTGTATCGATACAGATGGTGGTGACAGCTGCAAAAAACCAACGAATATTCCGGACCCAAAACAATTCGTTTCATACTTGATTTTCATACAATTTAACAAAAAACTTAAGCATATTGAGTTTGATCATAATTATGTTGAACTTCTAATTTGTGAAAAAAATCGATCATTGTGTTTTAGAACTAGTATTTGTAGGATTCACTGTATAGATCAATCCAAAACATTTACTTTGTTGTTGAAATCCAAAATTCTTGATTTTGAAACCTTAAGTCGTGTATATGTGTATCGTATCGAATACGTATCGTATCGGCAAGGACCATATCGAAAACGTATTGATACGGCTCATGACCGTATCGTCCCAGCCCTAATGTGCAACAGGTATCGTGTATACAAACTCTATCCAGTAAGTGACAACGGCCCTTCTCAAGGGCCGTTAGCGACATTCTATGACTACATTACTAAGTTATATCAAATTCAAGACTCCTAAATTGACGGACCGCCGCTTATAATGAAGACGGTTGAGTCTTAAGCCTATATCACGTCAAACGGACGTTTGTACAGCGTTCTGAAAACCTGTTAGCGCGTTGTGTGGTCGCCGCCAAAATATCAAATTTGCCAGTAATAGCGTGTACACAACATCCTCACAGCGTTCCTACATCGTCCACGCGACGTCCGAACAGCGTCTTTATAGCGTTCATGACGCTTCTACTGCGAGCAGAAAGGTGCTGCAGCGTGTTCACGACGCGCTCATGGCGCACACACAGTGCGCATAAAGCGTTCTCACGGCGATCATAGCGTTTAAGAGTTTGTTACTTTATTCATATTTTGAGCACCCATATTTTGCGAAAATAGTGTTCTATTTTGACTTTTCGAAGCAATTCGTCATAGTATTGTTGTTAAGTTACAGTTGTTAAAATGTTTAAAGTCACGCAGGACTTGCAAACATATCAATTAAATAGTGTACATCGAATAGCTTTTATAATGATGTGTTTAAGGTTAAGGTTTATTTTTTATAAACAACTTATTATTTAAATGAAAGGCAAACTATGGTCAATCTATTAGGGTTTTCAGTTTAATGAAACTTAAATGACGGTTTCATTTGCATAAATTATAATAATTATATTTGAATACATTTTATGATTACTTATATTATTATCAAAATGCATATCAAACGCCGAGTCCAAAACAGGATTTACAAGGCGTCTGTACAGCGTGTACACGGCGCGCCCACAACGTCCCCACAGCGCGCCGTCTAACACGCTGTGCAAACGCCAAGCCACGCCTTTTTTTTCAAAATAGACGTTGCCGTATGGCGTTCTAGGCGTTTGCACAGCGTCTGTACAGTGTTTCCACATCGTTGCTGGCGACTGCACAGCACGCACCTTGGCGATCAGCAACATTTTTTAAATGCTGTGGAAACGCTGTGAGGACGCCGCTCTGGTGTGACAGTGCTTTAAGATACTATGTTATATCATTAATGATTACAACATGTTCGTTGTACTGGGGACATCAATGTTTTAGTGTGATTAAAATGTTGGTGCAAATATAATCTCCTTTGTTATAAGCAAACATACATTGTATGGTTTAAATGCATTCAACGTTGTTGTTTATGTTGCTAATTCAAAACAAATGGAATTACGCTTTGCGTTGCTTGTTGTTGTTGGATATTGCTGACAATAATATGATTATTTAGATAATGCACATTATCCAGATTTACATGTGCATGATATTACTAGCATGAGTGGAAGAGTTTTACAATCGCGTTTATTACATGGACGTGATATGCATTATGAGTTAGCCCATCAACCTGCATGAAACCTACCTACATGCTGCATGATAAAAGTCAAGCATTACATTACAAACAATATTTTTATTATACAATGGCTTTAGCAATCGAATTGTTAGAGAACATGTTTAGCTGTTATGATCACCTCTTCATCGGCAGTGGTGGCAGCGTCGATGTTCGCCTTTTGATAAAAAGTGGTTTTAATATATGCATGGATCTGAGGTAAATAAACATAAAATTGGCTATATCGTGCTGAAACATAATAATACAGCATTTAAACGTCAAACTCTAATCGTTTAAAAAACACAATAACTGAGCAATGTTTCTAATTCTGACACGCATGTTGAAATGGATAAATGTATGTTCCGTGTCCACCTATACACTTTCCAAGTTTTACAAGTTTTATGAAATGTGACATCTCATCAATCACGTTTGTCATTATAATTAATCGTCAAACATCAAATCCTTGCTTAGCATCGACACCTGAAAGCATCTACCACATTTGACAAATCTGTAATGCGTTTTGAAAAAGTAATGTCCTTTTTCTAATTCTTAAATAAAAACATGTCTTGTTTAAGAAGTTGTATAACATTTAAGATTAAACAAATGTCTTTTTACTGCAATCGCAAAAACATTTAAAATTTAGACACGTTTTCAGCATCATTATCTGATGACACATTCGAACTGTACAAACTCTGATATGCAGTTTACTAAGATCTGTCTCCTGTTTACATTCTTGGTTAACAAGTTTCATGAAATACACGTACAATTTTGCTAAAACATGTTAAATTGCCAACCGTCTTTCACAGACCATTTCCTATAACATTATTGTTATATGCAGTTCGAGCAAATGTTTGTTAAATAACTACCACGAAATTTAATACAACATGATCTACTCTTGCTATTAAATTGCACTTTATTATTTATTCGGCGTCAGTATTCGACACAAGAAAACAGAAAGTCGAGAGAGTTATCATGACTTGATTTATAGCAGTTTCCGACTGACTGACGACTGTTAGTTGTTCGTTTTGCGGTTGCTGCACATAACACAACAATATTAACTGATTTATTGCACCTCACTTGTGTCTAAGTTAATTCATTACCATAAATCAATTATTCATTCAAAGGTTTTACCTATAACAAAATATTATCTAAGAATCTAGTTATTTGTCGAAGCAAATAATTTTTTATCTATATCAGAATAAACAAAAGAAAAACGCCATGTGATATAATATTACATCCACAATATTTTTTTTAAAAATACAATTTTCTGAATAAAAAAAAACCATCACTTAAAAATCATTAAATAGAGAAACGGTAAACAAACGCAGCGCCGTGCGTCATTTACATGTAAATATGTAAATGTCTAGCTCCTTTAAACAAGCTGATGTTCTTTACAACTGAGCTGAACTGAAGCCAAGAAAAGTTTTATAATTTGGTAACACACATCGGATGTCAATCATACAGTGTTTTATAGGAAGACACAAATGTATAAAATATAGCGTTTTTGTGACAGCTGCAGGTGATACAATTATAACACTATTATTACCTTTACAATAAATCGTTGTAACATAAATCGTTTCGGTAATATTGATGCAGTTATGAACATGATTATTTTGCCTTTGACCAATAATCCAATTAGATAGACACCTACCAGACTTTAGTTTTCACTAAATATATTGTGATTTGATATGCAGATAAAGAATGGGAAAACAGGTTGTTCATAACAAATAATAAAATAATCCTTAACCGGCTTCTGCAATCTAAAATGTACTATTTATGCATATATTTATTTATTGATACAATACAAATGCACAAATGATTATTTGTTCCTACACAAGATTGACTACACAAAACCTTTGTCATGGTTTACTGTATAGGTAAAGTTAGCACCTGACAAGAATCTGTCGCGGACAAAGTGCCAGTCATAGTTTTTCTAGTTACAAGCTCTACATTTCGCAGAATATTCTAACTTGTACGTGTTGCCCTTACGTAAAAGAGTATTCTGTAAAGAATGAACGCTTTTCTTTGTTCTTCAATACTACCACAAATGTCCGAAAGCAATAGTATCAATCTTCTTTTCTTACCATCATCATAAACTGTCGAAAACATCGTTTGAATCAAAGTCGGGGCGAATGAAAACAGGCCCTGCTTTTAACGATTAAGATGTGAAAAATCCTAGTTATAAACACATTTACGAACTGGTGGTTTAGGTATGGCAACGTTTATCGGTGATCTAACGACGAGAAATAGTTTGTCGAAGAGTTTTAAGCAGAAGGTGTAATATTTGGAGTGAAATATATTAAAAAGTATAAGCAATAATATTTATCTTCATTTGGTTTTATAAAAACTACCCATTGATTGTCATCAATGAGAGTGTATAAACAAAATATGATGGAAACATATCAAACAACAACAACAACAACAACAACATTTAAAGCTCATATATTTACATTCAACAAGCATTCTGAAAAGGAAAACGATTGCGTTCATGAGCCTGTAATTACACAGCCTCATCGCTGGCACTGGCGTAGACTTTTCATAACATTCTACTTTGTGAACTTTTTATTTTTTTAAAAGAAAACTCGACCTACCTTATGAAGTACATTGTCACATGTGTCGCCAAGTGAATTGATATTTTGCTAACGATAGACGACTGTTCATTGTTTATTCTTGTAAATAAAAGAATAAACCTTGATTTC
>Ga0224511_10004114_pt1 | contig 10855 bp, 5 predicted proteins | sample SF_May12_sed_USG_2_FD_169988 | JGI IMG/M metagenome (GOLD analysis project Ga0224511, IMG submission 169988) | Sediment microbial communities from San Francisco Bay, California, United States - SF_May12_sed_USGS_8_1 | ecosystem: Environmental > Aquatic > Marine > Sediment | place: USA... | reverse complement strand
AACAGCAGCAGCAGTAGCATTATTTATCATTTATTGTCATCATTGTCTTCAATAATTGTCATTTCCACAGACATTGTCATCATCGCCACCATGATTTTATTTTTATTTTTAATTTCATTGACGTGTGATATACATTAGTTTTCCACAATGCAATTGGTAAATGGCACTATATTCTGTATTTCGATGATTTGGCGCCAAAGTTCATGTCTTGACGTCAAATTGACGTCATGATGTCATTTCCTGTTTGTTGACGTCAATTGAAAGTTCAAAGTGAAAAAATGTAGTTAAGGTGGAACAGGACACCCGAAATGACGTCGTTTTTGACGTCAAAACCAGCGTTTTTAGGTCGATGGCAGTGAATGGTTGCAATTCGAAATAATGTGTTCATTTAACATGTGATTTTGTTTAAACACGCATTAAATTAAAGCCAACATAACTGTCTTTCATTTGATATGAAAATTATTTATGTATGACGATAATGACATGCTTAATTTATTCACTTTGTTTACTAAATTTGTAAATTAAAAACGCTGTGTTAAATTGAAATACGTTTTATTTAAAAATGACCCGAGCGATTTTTTCTAAAACCAATTAAAATAAAGTTTGATTGGTTGTTAATAACCACAGAAAATTTGAAAGAAATCGTTCGAGCCGTTTTTGTTTAATATTACGTTAAAGTCGCACAGCATCTGGCACCTAATATTTTTAAACAATATACCATATTATGCGCTAGTACATAACGTTGAGTTAATTATTATGTTCAACTTTTTTTTCATAATTTATTTGGCATCAATTGCATACAAAAGTAGGGTAAGTTGTAAAGCATCTTACCCGCCTGTCATACAAGATGCACCCATAAATTAACAACAAACATAATAAAAAAGAAAAATAAGAAAATATATATTTACACATCTGAGTTGTTTTTATATTATAACAGAAACGAAGTGTTAAGATGGTTTTCTTATTAAATTTATCTACATATTCTTATTAAATGTCTATAGGTTTGAATTATTGTCACTTTTGTTAATTTCACTGGGGACGGGGAAATAAAGACAATCACACATATACATATAAAAACAAATGGGTGCATGACAGGCGAGCTAACAAATATTGTTAAGGCTCTAATATACATATTACTAACTGTTTAATAACCAAAAGCACAAAACGTCTACCTTAATTAGTTATATACATGTTATTTTACAAAATAACAAATATGAAAACTTAAATGAATTAAACGCATCCTCCCTCCCTATCGCCTATCCCCAAAGACATGTCTCACGCGCGGCATTCCTATGGAGACAAGCACTCATAAAAATGTTGAGTGTCCACCAATGGGCTTCCGATACAGTTCAGTTTGGAATTGAACTATGTGTTTATACAAGACGATATTATCTATTGAACCCAAACCGAGACTATGTCATTAAATTCTTGTTTATAAACTTAATTATGAAATATCCAAGTCTCAAAAACATGTGTTTACACAAAACATGTCTTTTAACTTAATATTTAATTCAAACAGGTCACATACAATAATTACAACATGTAATTAAGGTGAAATTAGCAAATGAATAATGACTCTCAGAAATGTGATCTCCCTTATAGATGTAATCTGTGTTTAATAATCTAGGTCATCTGTTCACTTACAAAACTGGCCCACAAAATTACAACCAAAGTGATTTAAACACGATATAAGACCCTCATATAAATTATAGATTGCAACAATTTAATTCAAAATATTAATAATTATAACAATTTACTTATTTATTACTTTATTTAGTTCTGCCTTCGTCGTCTTGTTCTCAACAAAATGGCGATTAAAATATGGCGTTACTTCACATTGCGCATGCGCGACTATCCTTTACACATTTCAAGACTTGCTAATATATATTCAATACTAAGTAGTATTAATATATACCCACTACTTGATACCGTCTTGAAAAGTAAGTTTAATAATATTTCATTTGAAACCAAAATATGTATTACATAAAAATATCCATCTTCTTGTTCCACTGATATTACTTGCATCACCCTGCGTGCTGTAGGTTTGTTCGATACGTTGCAGACAAAACTAAAGCGAGGCAATTTTCTGGCATGTAACGTAAAAGTAGGGGAAATCACTTTTTTCTGATTGTCAACACTAAAAAGGCAGGTTAAGTATCGTTAAGTGTTGAAATAGTAATAGTATACGACAACAACCTTTTGTAGATAGCTTTTGGTTGCAACAAACAAACCAACCACCAACACGAAGCAGTTTTAAAACTCTTATTAACAATAACAAATACTTGTATTGTTACAACATTGTAAACAATTAAATGCGTTATGAAAAAGAGTAATTGTGAAATATCACTTCAATGTACAAAGGTGTTTTAGCGTGTTTAATTCAACACATGTTTTCGAGGAAAACAACATGTCACACTTCGGGGAGAAATAACATCAGTTTTATTTTCTAGTCCAGAAAAGGACGATATAAGAAATAACATTTATGAATAATGAATGAGTTTACCCACATAATTATCTAGAAAGATGTGAACACAATACAGCAACATAAGTAAAAAACGAGATTTGTGTACTGCTTAGTGTTAATTCGTTGCCAGATGGTACCGCAAAACTGAAACTGACAGAAAATTATTAAATTTGTAGTTCTATGCAGTTCCAGGCTATTAATGTGGATACCTTTATCTAGTTAAATGCGTAGATATGGAAATCAAATCTGTTAACTCTTTTTTCTCAAACAAAATGATAACAGTTAACACTAGATGTCATTGCAATGAAACAGAAAGAAACGGGTTGTCATAATTATCTACCGAAGTATTTGGACATTTAATGTTAATCTCATGATCACTGGTGTTTTGTTTGCACATGTCTGTACGTTTCTATAAATGGTGAGTTTAAATAATGTTCATGATTAAAAGATGTATGCAAGGGCATTATCTATATTCTGTTATTTCAGTTAAAACATGATGTTTTTGGATTTTTGTATTTTATGTCTCGTACATCATAGGGTTCCCAAAGACCTAACCCTTTAGCAGGTTTCAATTAATTTGTTTTGGTTTAAAGTGTAAAAACACGAAAATATAGTTTGTCTAAATGTCTGTTGCGTCATGATGTTGTAAGAGTTTTTGTGTCGTTCCTTGTGTTAGTTTTTGTACGGGCCATTTTGTCATGGTGCCCTTAAACATGACATATCTACATTGTTTACAACATTCTTTGTTTGGACATCTCTTCAATTTATATTAAAGTGTAAACATATTAACTTTCTATGGTTTAAATCTTCATCGTTTCATTATGTTTTTCGCAAATGCACCATATCTTATATTTCTGACAATTCCAACTATTTTAGTAATCTGCATTCGCTCTGACAGCTTTAGCTCATAATTAGAATTTGCAGATCCATCTCTTTTTTGGATTATTTATATATCAAGGCTAAATAACAGTGTCTGGATTCACTACTACAATTGCTGTTGATCTAGGAGCCGAATGGCACGTATGGCATCCAGTTTAAAGTTGAAGCATTAGTACCTCAGCTGAAGACAGTTCAGGGAACATGCTAGCATGTCTCATGTTTTTAAATGAGTACTTTTTTTATAAAATATATACCAAGTGTTTGCTGCAAGGTCACGTTGTGACCTTGACCTTCATGGTAGCGACCCAAATGTATCTCGCAACACGGCGACTCAATAGGGTGATCATTTCTGTGAAATAGTTTTAGAAAGGGACTTTAAATAAAGAAATTATGAGCCGGACACGATTTTTGCTGCAAGGTCATGCTGTGACCTTGACCTTCTAGGTAGCGACCTAAATGTTGCACACAACACGTCGTCTTAATATGGCGATCATTTCTGTGAAATAGTTTTAAAATCCGACTTCAAATAACAAAGTTATTAACCGGTCACAATTTTGCTTCAAGGTCATGCTGTGACCTTGACCTTCAAGGCAGCGACCTAAATGTTGCACCCGACACGTTGTCTTAATATGGCGATCATTTCTGTGAAATAGTTTTAAAATCCGACTTCAAATAATAACAAAGTAAAGGACCGGACAAGATTTTGCTTCAAGGTCATGCTGTGACATTGACCTTCAATGTAGCGACCCAAATGTTGCGCGTGCATATTGTACTCATTGCTACCTATGCACTTACCAAGTTTCATGTGCCTAGCTTTAATAGTTTTTAAGTTATCAAAGGATCCAGATTTTAGCTGACAGACAGACAGACATACAGACTGACGGAATGACTGACGGACGGACGGACGGACGGAGGGTAAACCTATAGTCCCCTCCAGTGTGAACACCGGTAGGGGACTAATAACTGTATAATAGTATCAAACGTAAAAAGAAAAGTAAAACACGATTTTTACAAGTTGTAGTCACGTTACATACTTTGAAGCAAATCAATGTTACTATTTCCGTGTTATACATTTCGAATTCACAATAGACCCACTATCATTGTTGCGAATAACATAGTTTTTATTATCAGGGCAAAAGTATTACAATCCCATCTAATTGTTCATTTTTAAGATAATGAATTTAACCGAGGCTGACTTTAAAATTAGGACCTTTTTTATTCGGCAGAAAATTGAATGAATAGTTGAGATCATTTTCCTAATGTCAACGTAACAATAGACGTGAACTACGTCATATTTACAAACAACAACACTGACATGTATGAAGAATGTCATTACGTAAGATTGATTTATTTCCGAATTGGCATGTTTTATCATTACTTTCTAACCTCATTAGATAATTATCTTACGAGATGGATGCCAGCTGAAATAAATTAAAGGCACATGTTCGGCTGAATAAATGTATGATATGTCAAGTCATTATAATATGTCCTTTTTGATCTAATACACTGACATACGTTATTTGACTTCCACATTCAAGTTTAAGAAAATATCCAAGAATCAGAACACAACTGATCTATATATACTTATATAGTTTAAGGTATTTATATTTTCTGAGCATGAACTAAGCAATGTTTTTGTTTAAACATTCAATATTTCTAACCATTGGTCTACTTTATCTGTTTTACAATCAATGTCAAACGAAATATGTGCAGCTTACATTTTTAATTATATTAGTCTGTTGTTATGTAAGTTGCAAGTCTAGTCTTAAAATGTTTAAATATAATAGTATGTTCTTGTATTGTTTGTCTTGCGTTATCGTTTTAAAAGTACTATAGATTTAAGTGCGTGAAAACGTGGTTTTCATTAAAGTTCATTTTTCGTTTTCGTACATTCCATCAATATTCTTATAATAGCAAACTAATAATCTCTGTGTCTCGTGCACACACCCGCTGAGTTTGGCGTCTACATCAGCGCTGATATGACTGCAAATTAAGGACCTTAATTGTTTACTCGGGGAATATTGGATTTATATTAGAGCACATGCTTGCAAACAATGTGAATATTCCTAGTACACGAAGAAGGGACATTGTTAAGAAGTTTGTGTTTTCATCGGGATAGTCAACCTATTTCAAACTGGCATTTATGATTTAACACTAACTTATCTAACTTGTCAAGATCCGGCTATGCAAACGTTTGTTTTCGACAGTCTTCTATTGACAAAGTCATAACATTAAATGTTATGTAATTTTCTACAAAATAAATGATTAATACTCGTATTGACACATTTTTATTTTTTTCAAAAATATATTATAGCAATATTAATAAAAGAGGAAAAGGAAATGCAAATTATCAGGGTCAGCAATTTCGACAATTCTGTAAAATAATATTAAAAAAGCGTACTACATACACCGTCCTATAGCGTCTTTTTTGCCAAAATCTATGATTAATTTTATTTACGCAAATCGCATTTGTATGAATCAATATTTCATACATCCAAACAAAATACTGTCAACAATCGAATTGAACTTCTAGGATTAGCTTTAGCTGGATTCCATACCGCTACATGGACAGAATGCCGGTACTTTTCATTGGTTTGAAAATGCCATTGTCCCTTTCTTTTGTATGACAATGTTTTAATGCAAAACAAAAACACATACTAACAACATATATACTAGACAGATCGATAGTAAGGACATTGACACTAAAAAAATTCAAACTTGTTAGACAGTTTTTGCAGGCGTGGGTCTATAATGATTGTGACTATAATATATTATAAAGAAGGTATTTGCATAGATACGTAATGTTCACATATTAAATGAGTATTCACAAGCGCATGGCATATATTCTTTATTCCCTCCAGGTGTTGGAGATATACATTCCATATACAATACATTCAAACATAATAAAGTAACACTAGAAAACAAATTTACAGTTAAATAAATGAAAGATATGTACAAAATAGTAAATACTCAAGTCGAGCAGGTAAATGGTCTTTAATAAACATAATATATTGTCAAGTAGGCCCAAATATAGATAGAGCGTATAACAAGATAAGTTTAGCATTCTTTTAGCACATTTAAAGATCATAATTTTAAGAACAATAATGCATTGTTTAGTTTTATATGTATGCGAGGTTTGTGTCTAACTAAAGGAGGATTGCTTTTATGCGAAAGTGAAAACAAAACAATCTATCTTAGTGAATGTACGAAATAAATAGAACAAAATTATTACAAGTAATGCTAAGCGAGTTGTGTTACTACGAAAGCGAAAAGCAACAAAACATAAAAAGCAATACATTTCATAGAGAAGTGCTGTAACAATTTAGTGTTTATCTTAAGGTAAAACCTTTGTAATGGATTCACATATTTGCAGCAAGGAAGAGATTTTATAAACCTGCTTTTATTTAAATATATGCCATTTTAAGACGATCCACGGCACAACTTTTCTCAGTTTTTGCTTTTTTGATTTTATAAACAAGATTGAAAATTTTCATTTTATTCATATTTAAGGGAGGTAATAAGGTGTAAAATTATTTCCCTTTAATTTAATTTAAGCAAATATAGGTAACTTGCATTTTAAAAAGATTTTTCTACGGTTGAAAAGTAAAAGCATAATATATATCACATTTTAATGAAAAAATCTTGTTTATTTTTTTGATAAAAAATACCAATGTGTATGCTTCATAGTCCATTACACAGGTCTTACCTTAATAAGTTTAAAAGTAACAGTATGTTATATATTTTGTCCATTCACCTAGCAAGTTTTTAATATTACGCGCACATGTAATAAGAAAGTTCGGATAGTCTTCCACGTTTAGGACACAGTTCAGGGTAGCGTCTATGTTACCAAGAAGGTAGGTCAGAAGCAGTTGCCTGTCGGTCTGTGATAAGAGTTCAGGCAAAACCGGTTTCACACGCGAAATATCAGTGTTGAAGTTTAGCCATTTATGCTTAATGTTATTTTGCGAGCACTCTAACACTAAGTGAAACAGCCGGTTCACACTGACGGATGAACACTTCTCGCACATGAGGTCCGTAGATATAAACATGTACATCAACATACTTATTGTTTAACGAACTGACTGCACAATTGGCAGAATGTACTTTTGTCGATCATCTTCCATAATTTATCACTTTGATTGTGCAAAAGCATTCTACTAGAAGCGTAAACAAACATTAATACACAAAATATGTGTAACCTTTGCAAATCAATCTGAAACTTGTTTAAATATTTCAGCTGTAATTTAAGATTAAATCAGAAGTAATGTTGTTGTTTTCTTTTTCTAAGTTCTAGTTTTCGTATTTTATTGTCAGTTAACTTCATCAGAAGCACCCATGAACATTTAATCGAAAACAATCGCATTAAATATCTTAAGTTTGATTATTACAACAAAAAATCTACAGCGGATATACAATTCTTACTACTAAGATTTAACCACCCTTTAACAATAAATAAAAAAATATATTGTGTGCTTTCGTTAATGTCATACATACACTCATAATGTTAGTCTGCTATCAATATTAGCAATAATACATGTGTGTTGTAGAAAACTTCAATAACACTAAATATTATTTTGAAACCAAAGTTTAAGTTATTTTTTTAACTGTGTGTGGGATTTACTAGCGCAATATTCTTGTTTTAATTCATCTTTTGGTTTAGCTAATATATTAGTTTTATATTTGATTTGCTCGGAAAAGTACACATTAATTGAATGTGAATGTGAATGTGAAGACGTGTACTTGAAGTGATAATCTTCAAAATTAATCTTGAAATAACTAATATAAATTTCCGTTAAATTCATTTGCATTGTGTAATCATATTATAGGATTTTGTTCTACCTTGCAATAAGAGAGACTTCATCTAACAAAGGGGAGTTTTTTACCATTTTTCCTGGTAAGTAAATTTGCTGAGGGTTGTTTTTACACCTATTAAAGGTTAAGAGCGTAAAGTTGTCACACGTGAAACTTTAACATTATCTATTATTTGAACACCAATACATAGATTATCGTTAAGATGAATCATTGTAAATGAACCTGAAAATACTAAACATTAACACGACGAAAATAAATAGCTGTATAATAGTATCAAGACAATGCATAAAAAGTAAAGTAGAACACAATTGTGGCAAGTTTTAGTATCCTTACATACAAGGAAGCCAATCAATATAACTTTTCACTATTTTACACTTCGGCATCACACAAGTTTTTTGCGACTTACATCGTCTTTATCATTAGGGCATCAATCTCAGTGTATCGTAATTACAATTCAAGCTAACTTTGTGATGACTAGGTCACCCATGTCATCGAGGCTGACTGTAAAACTAGGACCTTATGTATTCGGCGGAAAACTGGATATATAGTAGAGCTCATTTTCTTTCTGACATTGAAGAAACAGATGTAAAATACGTTATATTATCAGAAAAGATCAACAATGGCATGTATGAAGAAGGTCATTACGTAAGATTGATTAATTTCCGAAATGGCATGTTTTATATTTAGTTTCAGAACCTTATTAGATGGTTATCTTGCCAGCTTGGTTCCAGCAGATGTACACTAAATACCGATACTAGTCTGACAAAATGCATGATATGTCAACTAATAAGTATCACTGGGTACAATCAAAGCGTCACAGGCTGTGGTTCTCAACGAAATCATGTAGTTATTACTCAACGTAAACTCATGTAAATAGCGTGATTCTCATCCTCAAATTGAATTTAACTTCGTTGAGAAACATATACATTAAAATGTGTGTGGTGCTCAACAAAGTCAAATTCAATTTGAGGATGAGGATCATGCTGTTTACATGAGTTTTCGTTGAGTAACAACTACAAGTCTTCGTTGAGAACCACAACCTGTGACGCTTTGATTGTACCCAGTGAGTATATGTCACCTTTGATCTACTTAGTAATACTCTTACATGTGTTATTTGTCTTACACATTCATGTTTTATAAAATATCAAAAATACAAAAACAATTGATAAATATACATGTAATTTTATTTGATGAGGCTAGTTTTCGAAATATTGTTATACATCTCTGTAGAGTATACATACCAACACAAATGATTTTACAAGTGTATTCTTAGAACAACAAAAGCTTACTGTATAATCATATTCTCTGCTTAATGTTTTCAGCTTAATATTTATGCTATTGATTTTCCATGTGACAATGTTCCACCAAATTTCAAACACGATGTTGCCTTAGATTAGTCTTGGAAGATCTATAGAAGTGCCTTCCACTGAGGCGGCATGTGGTACATTAATATCAGTATGTAATAATTTCGTAAATAATTAATGTAGGCTTGCAATTAGTCTAATAACGACGGTTTATGGAGTTTTTTAGAGTCAAAGACCTTTCCGTGGTAAAGGAGAAAGGACACCTAAAGACAATGGTCTCGCCTATATGACTTATTATCACTATATTTCCTATTTCCAACAACTTTCTTTCGTCGCTGTGATTTTGGGGCCTTTATAAAACAAAACAAAAATACCAAACATATACTACTTTTTTTATAGCTCATATATACATGTAAGGTACCATTTGGTACCGGTTTTGCCAATAAAGATTATTAGCGCTTTGCAGACGGAAATAGTTTTATGTTTTTGTATTCTCAATAGTCTGATATTAATTAAGAGAGAAAAGAATATTTTGTTTAAACAATGTCCAAATATACATTGAATAACTGTAAACCATGTTTAATACAATATAAATTGAAGAGATGTTCAAATAAAGTAGTTATTATAGTTCAATTTCATGTCTTTTCTTATCCTTCTTCTGTGTATTTTCTTACCCTTCCATTAAATCTTTAAAGTCAGACTTTTGTTTACCAACATATAATTTAAAAAACATCTTTGGTAACTTGTTCAATTATAAATTTGCAATATCTTTTACATTGACATTAATAAGGTATAAATATAATTTATCTTCATACATTTGTAAATTGCAGATGAATGATAAAAAAAATAAGAAAATGTCCAAAAATGTTTGTTTTACAAACATTTTTTTTCTTGTTAAAACATTATGATTAAATCTTTTAAAATAAAACTAACATTAATAAGTGCAAAATTTAATAACCTTTCCAAATATGTATAATATCATAGGGGATTAAGAAAAAAAATTGGACTATAAATGTCAATTGTTTGGCAAATAAAACTTATATTTTAAGTATAACTGTAGTTTACTTTTATTGATTTATGAAGGAGTAAGGACGGTCATCTTGTTTGTTATTGTTTTCATACTGCCTGTGGTTTCTGAATGCTTTCTCTTTTCCAATTGAAATAAGGTGCGCTTTATTACGTCATAGAACTTCAACGTTCTGCCTTTTTGTTATTATCGCGTGATTTTACATTTTTTCATTTTTTTTCAATTCACTTCTTCCGTCAACATTTTAAAGACTATTCAGTCGGGTTTCGGAAAGCAGCGTAAGCAGTCATTAATTAGTTTTAATCTTTGTTTATGTTTTTTTGTCTAGAGTTGCATGACTGTTAGTATTTTACTATATAATAAATTTCC
>Ga0224511_10004113_pt1 | contig 10856 bp, 6 predicted proteins | sample SF_May12_sed_USG_2_FD_169988 | JGI IMG/M metagenome (GOLD analysis project Ga0224511, IMG submission 169988) | Sediment microbial communities from San Francisco Bay, California, United States - SF_May12_sed_USGS_8_1 | ecosystem: Environmental > Aquatic > Marine > Sediment | place: USA... | reverse complement strand
TGCTGACTACTGGGATCGAAGTATGAGCACGAAATGGGCCCAAAAACGAAAACAAATACCTATGAATTCATTGAGTTTAGCTTTTTCCTAACGCTTAGTCTACCTCGCAATCAAAGTCAGTGATACCAACTCGGTGACCGAGTGAATTTACTCACCTTTTTCGGTCTTTCAGTCTTAGTTTGTGTTCGTTACTAATAGCAAAACAAGTGCTCTTATTGCGTAAACACTACAGGCCAGCAGTATGTTTGCAACCTAGTCCTATTCCAAGTGGCTGTCTGACGCTGTAATATGTACGGTTTTCTACCAGTTGAAGTCATGGGGTCAACTCTACCCTTCAGCATGATCGTTGTAGCAGGTCACGTGCATTCCCAGGGATTCCCAGGCAATATCGGCCAAACGTGGCTCTCTTTACGCTTGTTTTGACAAACCTGGAGCTAGTGATTCCACTCTAGATCCATTCTCAGCGCTTGGGTACAACTTTAGGAATGTGTCAATGGTTATGAGGTGTCCCAAATATTGGGACATTCTCTGTAAAGCCAGGTAGAAAACGATCAACTTTGAGTGCCTGGCCATTGACTAGTCATCAAACTTGCGATATAATACGTCATATAAATGGCCAATTAGGCTCCGCCCTTTTAAAACGTTTTTTTTCAGAGGGTGCCAATTTTGCCATCTTTAGCACAGATTTAAGGGCATTTCTGCTGTGTCTATTGCACTGTAACTTGACTCAGGTAGGTTTCGAGACATGCTGATTCTGATCAGCCAAAAAAAAATTTGCCTCGTCATCCAACCTTTAAGCTCCTTAGGAGAGGGGTGCGTTCAGCTTTCGAACTAGGCCTCGAGTTTGATTGCTAGTTTATATATCACATTGTGCTCTCTCATCCAGCTTATCTGGATCACAATATTAAATAAGGAGGCCCACCCATAGAGTACCAACGCTATGGGACAAACCATCGGCCTTGTGGGATCAATGCCGTTGATGTAAAACAAGATGATCTTATCTAGTTCATAATCTTGGACATATTGGCTATCGGACATACTGACAATCGATCAACTGTTGCAGGGTCGACCGTGGGGGGTTGAGGTGCTTCTAGAAAGAGAGCCTGATCAATGGGATATTTTCATCAAGCGATACACACCAACTCCAGACACTTTCCTGCTGCGGTTACCGTCAGGATTGCGCGAGAGAAACTACACAGGTATGCGATAAAAGACACCTCAGTTGGTACAATAGCAGAGCACCATGATACTTGAGTTTTGAGTTCCTTCCTAAATGTATAGTGGAATGGAGATAACCCCGGTCAGTAGAATAGAACTTTTCAGTTCAATGGACATCCCAGAGCTGAATTATTGTCATTTAAAGTGAACCTGCTAAATGGATCAGATCTGGTGGCTCTTTGCAATAAGATTTCATCTAAACCAAGGGTCAAAGTATTCACAGTAGCAGGATAGGTGGATAGCTCAGTGATAGAATGCTGGGGTTACAACAGTGAGGATTTGTGTTGAATTCCAGGCATAGCAGGCATTGTGTGTATGAGCTACTCACTTTTATCCTAATGCAGATATAGGAAACAAGCCTCACTATGAGGGTGTTGATACTGACTCGGTGCTCTATGCTTATCTGTAAATGGTGTAAAAATAAGCGTTCGACCCAGCAGCTTCCCCGTAGTCGTGCAAATGTTTTATGAGGGAAAAAGAGTCAGTACTCCGTGCAGTAATGGAATCATGATCCAAGAGTTCCGAGTTCTCTCATCCCAACCTATGGCGGGATAGCTCAATGGATAGAGCGCTTGGCTCAAGATCGAAAGATCCGGGGTTCAACTCCTAGTCATGCGGAGCTCTCACTGCGAGAACGCACCTTCACATAGTTCTTAGCTCCAACAAGCTCCAGCATTAGGAGGCCCATGAAATAGGATCCATGGTCAAGTGTCTGGGTAGAAAAAAGTGACCCTTTCACTCCGGTCCCCTCACGTGGTTTTGGAATTTTCTATCACCATGGTATAAAGAATGGAATCCAAACCAATACAGGCCAACATCACTCCACAGATGTTGTTAAGGATCTCAAGAAGGGTGGTCTAGTTTCCAGTTGGTGATGTGTAAAGCCTACAGCAGCAAATCTCATCAGTGATCAAAACTGCAATACTTTGGAAAATACTTGCTAGACTGCAACCCACTCCCCAAGGCCTGCTGAACATATATGCATTAGTGATCTGGGATTGAATGTAGTGCTAAAACAGTTTTCCTTATTGGATGTCCCTCTAATTATAGATGGAATTTATCTACTCACTGTGTGTGATGGCTCAATAAAGCTATACTTAGTAGCAGCATGAATTGGTTTCTGCTGTGCAAAGAATAACTGACCTTTTCTCGAATTTGGGTATCTGCTTACAATAATCATTTAAGTTTGGTTCCTCATTTAGGACGAGATCATGATTTAAAGTGCATCTCAAATTTTGTTTCGCATGAAAAACTTAGATAAAACCACAATACTTTTTTATCAAGGGGTACGGAAATCAAAAATTCTATTTAGACAAACAAACGTAAGTGCCAGAAACAGAGTTCATGATTTCAAACGCACCTCGATCGGATCACTATGGTAACCCTCGGCCGCCATAGAGTTATCCTTTGTCTCTATGCTAGCCGTTATCTTTGCAGAGAAATTCAAACCAATGTACTTTTCAGACAAATAATTATTTTGATGGGTATCCTTCAGATTAGCTGGTCACTGTATAATAATTGAGAGAGCTACTATAAATTCCTTCCGGATGACGTTCTTTGACTGAGGTCATACCAGGGTTTAGTATAATGGTTCTTCGATAGTGTTTTCATAAAGTCACAACCTGTCTGTCCGAATTTAGATGATGATGATTCGCATAGATTACTTCTCAAACAAACCATGTATCAAAAAGTAATCATACTGGTGAACTGGTTATCGAGTGTGAGTTTCACTACATTCCACTGTCGTACCTGCCCTGCCCTCCCAGTTCAGTGGGAGTCTAACTCGTTAGCTCTGAATAGATTACTAGTGGAACAATTGTTGTACTGACAAGTGAAATGATGGCCCCCTTTCTTTCAATTCATTGCATAACCAAAGATTGGAGCAGCGGCTGACTGGATTGTGTTCTGGGCTGTGCGCGAGAGGCCCCCGGTTTGATTCTGGCTTTGTGCGCCAATTTGTCGTTTTAACCTCCTCGGATTCGAATCGAGGTTCACCCTTCGGGTTCTATGGGGCACACTTTGGACTATCCTGGAAACAAGCTATTGGCTTAATGATGCTAACCTTCTAAAACAAAACGATTGCGTAATATTGTTGCGTTTATTGTTTTACAGTGCGAATTCGAACCAATGTGTTTGGCCGTTATGGTGTAAAGGAGCAGGCCTGGTGCGACTGGACACTTAGAATCGAACCAAACTATGAGGAATTGGTGAATAGGACTGTTACTGACTATATGTGAGTAAACTGCGTCTGAAAAATCCTCAGAATTCTCCCTTCTAGGTTTGGTTTGGACTGGTGTCAACTTTCTCCCACAGTATCAATATGAAGGCGAAATCAAAGCGCCAGTCACAGCTGATTATCCTTTTTCTGCTTAGTCAATCTCGACACCCTGATGCGGGGAGGCAGGCCCGCCATCTCAGTTCTTAGCGGCTAGCATTTCATTCATTTCACCCAGTACGCTAACTGTAAAGGTATAAACCTGATGTTACTTGGAGATTCATTTTCCCAGGATAATGGGAAATCTTGTTGCACTCTGTATGCCCTGTTTCATGTTATGATACAGTCTGGTGGTGGACTGGCATGTTTGTAAAGGGTCATATACCTCCTCTGGAAAGGTGTAGTTTTGGAAGTAGTAGTATTATTGAAACTGTAGAAAAATGCACAAAACAACAAAGTTTCATTAGCGACCAACTGGCATATGTAGGATTTTGGATCTGCATCTATGCAGTTATGGAAGTTTTAGGGGTCAAATTTTGGATTGAACTAACACAGAGTTGTGCTCAGCGTGGCAGATTATCTCCCATTCTCGCACAGCTACTTTATTCGATTGTAAACCTAGAAAACTTGGTAGGAGCAGCTGAAACAATTTAATCTGAAGAGTTATCTTCACCTGCACTACATTAATGCAGCAGCCAATCAGACCGAGCGTCTGGTTTGCACTATAGTCTGCTGCGCAGTTTGCACTCACACGCAGATTGACTTGGGTGAACTGAATTTTTCCGGCTGATTTATTTGTTACATATAGGCATAGCTGTTCTGTGTTTGTGACTTGGATGTCCAGTAAGTAAATTATTGTGTTGCATATTCTTCCTAATATCAAATGCTGCATCATATATAATCTGTCGACCCAATGTGGTTGCAAAGATGCTGTTTTTTTCTCATCCATTTTTGCATGAACGTGTATATTTCGCTCGGATTGTGATAGGTCAGTTTTCTTGATAATTCGACAACTTAAAAAATTGTCATTTTTACCTAGAAGTATGTACAGCCGACTAAGTCCGACATGTACTCAAAATGTATCCAATTATAAATGTCGCGCGCGCGTTTAGCGCTTCTTGACAACGACTGCATAGAAATCAATAGTTTATCTCCGAAGTGCTGTCCTCTCTCCCATGTCCCATGTAAAACTCGTATAATTATTTTCTGATGGGAGGTGGTCATTTCTTGTGTGAGTACTGTGTACACTGTACATTTAGTTAGGCAGCCTCATCATTATAGACAGTCTCAGTCTACAGCACTTTGTTGTTTTCGTTCCTAACAAACACACTGGTCATGTTTAGGCTGGCGCTGTCTTTGTTGTTTTTCGAGCTTATGCTATAATGCGATCTTTTACTGGTGCCAGTAAGGTTGGCAAATTATTATGCCTCTCAACTGTGAACCAGACTAAAAATATTGATGTAGCTGGCTTGATACAGCATAACGCAGCAGCGTACACTTTGACCCCACATTCGCTAGTTTCTAAAGCCGCATCACCCCTTCTAGTCTCTCCATTCAGTTGTAAGCTAGCGTTACGCATATAAAGCTCTGGTTTTTATCTTGTCTCTAGATATGATCTGGGTTTTAACACTACCAACAATGATTGGTATGATTACGAGTCAAAATGGACGTACACATTCAACAAGAGAGCCATGTTGCTCTTCCTTGCGTATCGTCTCAACGACGCGGCACAAACGGAGCTACACGCCCCTCTGGTGGAGAAACGTAGACTCGTCCGCGGCAAGTTTCTGCGCGAGCTCGAAAAACTACCCCTGAGATTCGCGGTAAGGCTTACAGTTTAAAATCCGCTCTCTCTTTCCCTTTGTTGCTGTTTATATACTCCACATCATCATCAATCCCTATGCAGGGTCATGGCGGTTACCCCATGGTTAACAGTGAGACTTTGTTTGAGTTCAGGACCGAATGAAGACCAGATGCCCTTCCTGTCACCACCATTGAGTTTCCTGGGATTCGAACCCAGGACTCACTGTATGCAAGTCGTGTATTCTAACCATTGCGCCAGTCTGGCTACCCTTGCTACAGCTACGGATAATTAATTCCGTTTCATATGAGATGATGTTATGTAATCCCCTTAAATTCTGCAAACTTATTAGAGTTATATGCAAAGTGAGGAAAGCCATCATCAATCTGGGATGCATTCCTCTCATCACTATATATAGGTTAGGTTAATTTTATTTTACATTGATAACATTATTAAAGTAAAATCCTGTTTTCAAAATGGTCCACAATTATATATGTTTTGAGTTTGCCAGGAACGGGCCATGGCTCGAATTCTGACTCACGGCCCTGTATCCACTACGAAGGAAGCGTTTAATTCGTAGCTGTTGTTAGCGGTGTCCTGGGATAATGAAACATCTGTCAGAGTTCTTTTTCCCCATTGTCTTAGAGCGGAACTGTTGTACGAAACAATAGGAAATCAGACCCTTGATACCTTAGAGAGCTTGTCATCCTGCCCGAATGCCTAGTCAAACAATGCCACTCCTCATTAGAGATATTCTCATAATGATCTCACCAGCTTGCCGGAATCTATATCCGACCATATCTAGTGATCTTTGACGTCGTTGTGATCGCTATCATTGCAATAGAATTGACCCTGGCGATTACTATCTTGGCTGGCTTCATAATGACATTGCAATCACCATGGGACCCACCTTCTTAGTTACGTACTGTGGCTAGTGGTCAGCTCAGCGCACCTGTCCATAGTCGATGAAAGTTGCAGCTGATATGTGATGGAGTGGTAGCTGGTAACTAACAAATTATTTGTAATGAGCTTTTGATTTTGATGATGCTTCAACCGTATGCAAATAGAAAAGATAAAGGCAAAGGCCATCCATTATCTATCGGTACTTACATGTACAAACTGTCATGTATTTAAATGTGAAGGAAAAGGCTGTCCCATAGCCATTGGTCCTGTGGTGGAAGTTACTGTTAAGAGCCACCAGTGTGTTTGAGGTGGGGGTGCCAATCCTCTTCCTCACCGCCTTCATCTTCCCCGGGAGACCAAAACTCTCTATATGAAATGCGTAAAATGTTTGGAAAAATGTGCGTTGGAGGGGTAATGAAGAGTGTAAGCAGGATGGTGTAGTTGCAGCACATAGTGTTAGCAGGATGCTGTAGTTGTAACTTATATTGTGAGCAGGATGGTGCCGTTACAGCGTATAGTGTTAGCAGGATGCTGTAGTTACAGCGTGTGATGTTTGCAGGCTGGTGTAGTTACAGCGCAGTGATTTTGTTTATAGGGTGAAGTGGAGCAGATGTTAATGACTCTGAGTAAGCTCGTCAGGGCTGAGCATGAGGTGGGTAATCACACACGTGAGAAAAATTAACAAACGCGTGATTGTTTTAATAATTGGGTACAGACTCAATACTCGGTCATAGTGAGGCCATTGCCTCAATCCTTAACTCAAGGGTGTTCAAAGCACGATTAAGGTTTTTTGTGCGCGCTGTTTAAGTGTAGCTAGGCCAATTAGAACAATTGAAATGTTTCGGAATGTTGGGTGAACTTTGTGAAAAAATGCCCTAATTCCCCGAGGGGTTTAGCACTGTAAACCGAATTAGAATTATAACTGAGATTATGAGAGCCACTCGCGGTGCACTGGTAAGCGCCGTGACCCAACTGCCCCTAGGCTATTAGCTGTTAGACAATGATAGTTAATGCTGTACTGATTAAAACTGACAACAGTGTAGTGAATACTAGATTAATTAAATCAATCAAATTGATAACAAAAGACGCAGCTGCGAATCTGACAGCCATTCCCATTACAGCTGGATGACGCGTCTGTGGAGTTGTCCGCCGCCCTTCTCGATAAGGGTGTTCGACTTTTTGTCGAGCAGTCGCGAACGCTGAAGCCACGTAATGCCACAGCTACCGCGCGTATGGTGTGCGATGCGTGTAGTCGTCTGCTCGGACGACTGTCTCAGCGAGCCGTCACACTCACCCCGCTCAACTACACGATGGCAGCTAAACTAGATGAGATTGTTAATATGATCATGCTGGTGAGTTAGTCAGACATTTCCCGGTTACTCATGGTAGCCTGTCATGTCCTGGGTCTAGAATTGCTAGATTCTTGGTTTGAATCTTGTGTTGTTTAATGGGCTTAGTCAATCAGCATCTTTTGGTTCGAGACGGTTTTTAACAAACTTTCCCTCTATCAAAACGCCATTCAGTAGTTCTGTGTCAAATTAAGGATAGTATTTAAGATTATTTTATTTTACGCGGATAGTATTATCAAGGCTGATCTTTGTCTACACAATGTTTCACAAGCGCCTGCGTTTTATTTGTGGGTTATTTTTATTTCAACGAAACTTTGAAATAATTCAGTATATTTTAATGTAATTAATATGTTTTAACTTGAATGAAATTATAAATTTCAATTTCATTTTAATAAGATTGTTATGTTTATCTTGAAATTATATATTATAAAACTAAAGTTATCTGTTATATTTTTATTTTAATGGGATTATTATATAATTTGTTTTAGATGGAATTGAATCATGAGGAGATGCCCGGCACCGTCTCCAGCCATAATAAGTTGGATGGAATAACGGTGCAGGCGTACAGATACACTGAGACAACCGACCGAACGATCTCTGATGGGCCATTCTCATTTTCATTGCCTGCCAAATTCATTCACTCGATTGGTGACGATCGACTTAAGGTGAGTGACTCGGTTGATTGGTAGCTCAAGATGTATGAGTCCACTGATTGGTTGTTTAAAGTGAGTGAGTCGGCTGATTGGTCACTTCATTTACCCCCCTAATTGGAAGGAAGTTTGTTACGTTGCTGTGTATTTGTTCATCGAAACTTTTGTGAAGGCCCCGCGGAATAAAATGTGATATCATAGCTTTGAGTGTTCGGTCAGCCCAACCATGAGAGAAATTTGTTATTGAATATGAATACCGCATTAGCCCATTCACAAAAGCAAAATGAGTCCAGTGTTTTTGTGTTGAGAAGTTAACTTGGAATTTGTAGATGCTGGTATGTTGAATATGATGATATTAGTGGAGCATCCATCAAACCCTTACGGAGGTTGACATTCTCCACTGCCCAGTTAGTGTCAGTTATTTGCTTTTTATCCTTGATGGCATCCGTACAAAGTTCACATCAATATTTGTAGGAATGTTACTCGGTGAATATGGTGACATATAAATCTAACCCGTATAAAGGAGGCATTGATAGCCAGGTGGCAGCACTGACTGTGTTTGACTGCGACGGAAAGGAAGTACAGACTCCAGTTATAAAAGAGGAAACTGCACACTTCGAGTTTGAGATAAAGCATACAGGACCTGTCCAGGTAAACAGGACCTGTCCAGGTAAACAGAATACTGAGGGAGCCAGAACGCTGTATTGTAACACGCTGAAGTTTCTGGAAAACCTGGTAGAGTTTGCGACGAAATAATTGTAAAAGCGCCCAAGCATACTGCTCCCTCATTCTGTCTTGTTTAAGCTAAATCGATATTGCTAACGCAGACTTATCTATCACATAACCTTGTCTATCTTGGTCAGTCATGATAGCTCAGTGGGAGAATGTATTTTAGACACAATAAAAGATACATGCATACATATTTGTGCTTGTTTTAGGTCAGTCGGTCCAACTACACAATACGTAAGGAGGATATGAACATTCATGTGTTTAATCTCACCGAGACACCATCAGGCACGGCTCTTCACCTGTCCTTCACCTTTGATAAAGAGAAGGGATTCGCTTTCCCCCTCACGGTGCTCGTTAGGTAAGAGTTTTCACCTGGACTATTACTGATATATATTCATCAGTCTCTATCCTGTTCAGTTGGATGTTGGCATAAAAACAACTCTCTGTCATTGAGTTAGATAAGTTCTTGGTAAGCCGGTTGTGCAAGTCGTATTAAATTTATTTGTAAGTAACTGTGCGAGGTTCTTGGTGGACATAAACTCGCGTCTGCTGTTCTGATGTCTTTGCGGTGATAATGGCATTCTCTAGGCCTTCAGGGAGCTCTGTTCCCTGTTAGGAAACTGTGGCTTGGTATTTGAGTCATCTGATGCACTCACATTGATATGGTCATAGCATCCTCGAAAGAAAGAAAGATTCTTGGGCGGTGACGCACACACCTGATTTGCTGATCAACAGTAAATATTTGCCTGTTGAGCAACAATTCAGGTGTGCCTGTTGCCATTCGCAATTCACCGTTCTTAACACGCCCTTTCAACACAGCCTGTTATATTACTGCAAGCAGTCAAACGGAGCTAACTAAAGAGAGAAAACCAATCGTCTTCGAGAGTTGTCAATTAACACAGCGGATCCCTTTTATTTGTTCTTCGTGAGCATCTGGTCATCATATTTTACAGACATTCTAAGCCTGAGGCTTGCTCCTAAGCCTGAGGCTTGCTCTGAAGCAGTAGGAATAAAAGTTAGGTAAAGATCTCATACTCCCAGTGGGAGTTTGGCTGGCCAGGACCTAGACCCAGACCGTCAAATCTTGAGCCATAGGGACTAGTCATTGGGCTATCGCTGTTCTGCTGCAATTGTTGGTCATTGGTGGTACGCTTGATTCCTTGCTCAACCCTCGTGTCATTGGGTGAGCAAAGCTTCAGGTGTACAACTGTTGTCCGAAGCACAGTTTGCTGTCGTATGTATGTTGATAGCCCACCTCGCTCGCTCGTCGCTCCTGAATGTTGTTTTGTAACAGTGTAATCCCACTGGTCAAGTTCTACCCGTAGACATTCTGACCAGTGGTTTTGTTTTATTCTGTTTGTGATATTCCAGTCATGAGACCATTGTGTCCTCTTCCTCGAGATTAAAAAGAAATTCAATGAACATGCTGTCATTGAATTGTTAGGTTGGGAGGTGTAACATGCACCAATTCCCTCTCTGGCTTGAGAGACAGCTTCATAGTTATCATCGATAGCTTTCACACTCCCGCTGCCGGGCTTAGACTTGTTCCCTGTTGTTCTACTGGTCTGTGTCGCAGTCATCCAGCCTCCACCTCTTGTCTTATCTCAATTTTCGCTCTCGATCTAGAGGTAGGGGGCCAAAATAAGAGTTCGTTCAATTTGTTGTTTTACTCCACCACCATATTCCCTGTGCGGAGATATGAAGGTTGCTTCTGGGTTCACGAGGAGCCTAGGAGCTCACACTCATACAATTCTAAAAAAGCTTATTCATTTATTTGTACAAACTCAACACAAAAACATGCATTACTATACAAAGATGGATCATGTACATGTGTACATGTGTACATGCGTACATGCTCGTTTTCATGTTTGATTGTTTGTTTCACCAGGAAAAATAAGCCGCCAACCCCGCATAAAGGTGGCTATGACTGGGTACAGGCTATCCCCGTACGTCAGCTCGAATCCCAGTTCTTTTTCGATGCCAAGACTTGG
>Ga0224511_10004112_pt1 | contig 10856 bp, 6 predicted proteins | sample SF_May12_sed_USG_2_FD_169988 | JGI IMG/M metagenome (GOLD analysis project Ga0224511, IMG submission 169988) | Sediment microbial communities from San Francisco Bay, California, United States - SF_May12_sed_USGS_8_1 | ecosystem: Environmental > Aquatic > Marine > Sediment | place: USA... | reverse complement strand
TTATCGTTATGAGTGATCGGGAGTATTCGTGATGATCTACCTTGGTCGGCATCACTCGGGCTTTTTATTTGAATATGTTTTAACTTTCATAAATATTCGAGTAACGATGGAGTAGCTAAGCGGTCGAGAAGCGCTCGAGCAGCGATCGTGTATTTGTCGAGTAGAAAGATCGACTTGATCGAGAATTATTCTTGTAGCGATTAAGTTTGGTCGGATTGAAAGTTTTTACCCGATATGTACCCGATCTGTACCCGATCAACCCGACTTCTACTCGGTTGCAATCGGATATTACTCGAGTAGAAGGCGGGATTCTTAAAATAAGAAAATAATTTTTGTCGTTGATGTCAATGAAGACAAATATTATATATTTATATATTTGTATATCAATAATATCCTTGGACATTAGAGTCTGCAGTTCAATGTTGTAAAATCTTTGTAATTCAGATAAATAATAACCCACAACTAACGTGTTCCGGTATAAGTCTGGTATTAGCATAAAACATATGACACACTAAAATATTGTAAAATGATACTTCAATGATATTCACACACACACACAATACTTATATTTAAATAATTAAACAATGATAGTCAGTGGTGTGGCATCATTCATTACTACTGATGAACAGCTTCAATAAAACCGAGGCTGCTGTTTTCTCGTGCAGGCTATGCTTCCTGAGGGCTTTCCCTTTCATCAGTTTAGAATACAGTTATACCCTTTTTTAGAAAAATACTACTTAAATAAATGTGCATCTATTAATTTACGATTCTTTAAATTTCATCAAACTGAATATTCTTGCGCCCAGCAGGTTGAATAACTATTGGTTAAGGGAAAACCGTGTAGAAAAACCATGACAACTAAACATCTAGTTATGATTCTTAAAAAACACACACTAATTAAACAGTTGAAATAAATTATGTTTGTTAGAGTATAATATATGCTGAACTTCATCTACTTACAAGTAAAATGTTGCGTTTAGATATCAGCCTTTCTTAGAAAGAAAAAATGGGTCAAAAGCTGGTTTATTTCCGAGCAATTTTTATCGCTGGCGTAAAAGCTATGTTACAAATTCGAGTTTGATAGAAGTAGGATCATACAGATAATTCTAATATCTGCATAGACTACAGAAACTATGACTTCAAACTGTAATAAAGTACCATACCCAGCGGCCATGATTATAACATTCGTTCTGCTGTTTGATGTCGCAATTTGGAACCTCAGTAACTGTTAAACAGTCACGCATAATGCTAACGAAAGTCATCAGGTCATGTTTTATCCGCAAATAATTTTTCAATCAGATTTTCTTACAGGCATGGCTCAGAAATGAAAAACTAATTAGCAAGATCACAAGATGTCGGGAAACCAAATATAAATCATTAGGCTGTAATGTCTATGTTATTCTTCATTTTTACAAGTCGTTTATTGTGGTATGTGCAAATCGCAGTTTGCATCTCAATTGGTTCTTTCCTTTGTGTGTTGAAGTTTAAAGTTTACATCGGTTACAATTTGAAAGATAAATATCTTCTTTATTTTTTAACATGCGTTTCAATGAAACCATAAACCTGCGTTATTATAATAACATTTTGCTCAAAGGAAGGGTTCAATTTTAAGGTAGGCATTCATGTCTGTTTTTTCTTTATGTTTTCCACATATTTCATTTCATGTTTGGGAAGTAAACATATGCTAAAAATTATATTTGAAAACAAAAAGTTAAATTTATATTGATGTTTAAATTAGGTGGGGGTGAATTACCCCAAATTCAATTCCTTTTATATTTTGTATCTGATCAACAAATTAATATAGATACTGATTTTGCGTTACGTGCCAAACAAACAACCAACATAAAGGAATCATTTTACAATACTAATCAACAGCATAGGATACTTGATAGTCGAGATATTTACAATATCAAATGTTCACCAAAAATCGAGGAAGAAAGTACTACCTGCTTTGCGGGATGTATGACCACACTTTCATTTTCCAGAAAATTTTCATGAAACTTTACATAATTATGTATTGATTGTTAAAACATAGACTTTGAGAAGATTCAATGCAATTACTACAGAGTTATTGCCCGTGATTACAACAACAATACATATATATCCCGCAAAGTAAGTAGAACGTTTTTCCTCGATTTTGGTGAGTATTTGATATTGAAAATATCTCGACAGGTTGGATGTTGTTTGGCACATAACACAAAATAAGTATCTATTTTAATGTGTTGACCACATACAAATGATGTAAGGAATTGAATTTGGGGTGGATTTGCCCCACCTAATTTAAACATCAAAACCAATTTAAGTAATTGTTTTCAAGTATAATGTTTTAGCATTTTTTTACTTTGGAATCCCAGAAATGAAATTAGATATGTGGAAAAAGTAAAGAAAAAACAAAGACATGAATGCCTTCCCCTAAAAGGACCCCTCCTTTGTATTTGGTCGTCGTTTCCCAAGTGAAACAAAAGGACCATGTAGCGTGTTTTGTTTGACATGTGTGTAGTGCAACGCTTATATGATTACTGTAGCGTGATAGTGAGACGAGGTTTTAGTCTCCAGTGAATATGAAACATGTTCTCTGAGAAACTGTTCAATGATGAGTAAAACATTATTGAGCCAAATTATGAGGTTAACAAGCTCGACAGTTGAAACAGAAAGTCATACATATAAATACACATGAAACAGAAACACGCTGCAACAGTTGATAACAATCACGCAATACTCGTTGACCTCAACAGTCGAAAGTTATATTTTCAATTGAAGCATTAAAAGTACATTTTGTTTTACAATTTACAAACCACCAATATTATTACTACAAAACTGGCCTGCCCATTACCAAGTAGGCAAGGTATGTTGTATAGGTTAATATGTTTGGGTTAAAATAATACACATATTGTAAAATACACATTTATCCTTGATTAGAAAGAAATGTGAGAACCTTATTCATGTGCATTATCATGCAAGCTGCAGCATGTTAGCTACATAATACACTATAATTATGATTGATAACTATGGGTTTCCAGTTTTATCAAACTCCTTTACGTTATAAATGACATACAAAATAGAACGCAAAACAGCATACCATCACGATCGGATTCACATTCATTCATAAGATAAACATAAATATACTGTTTAATTTCAGAGTATTAGTTTTAACTTTTTATCTTTACACAATTCGGTTCACCACACACTGTGTTGCATATAACCTCATCATAAGTCTACGCAAATAACTTGAGTGAAATAATATATATTGCGAAATAACTTAATGTTTGATATTATTAATAGTATGCTGTTTTATACATTTTAAGATAAAATAGTGTCGTTTTCATTAAGTTATACTTATATATAATATTGTCTTAATCTCGAATCGTAATGTTTTATAATCTGACCTGCCGAGTGTCATAATTAAGCGGTAAATCACGACTCTCAGATGTAACATGTGTTTTAAAGATAAAAACACCAAGTGTACTGTTTACACTTTAGAAACAGAATAGAAAATCTTATGATAAAGGGTCAGAAATCGAGAGGACTGTTAAATGTTAAAACCCTGCGCGTCAATGTTAGAACATATGTTTGAATTTATTTGAAATAGTAACTCATATATTGCATAAGATATGATTATGCAAACCATGATTAATAACATGCCATGCATTTGTATGGCATTATATATCTTCTTTCTGAATACATAGACAGATTCTTAGATTAAATATAGACCTTCCCATTTTCCTTGCGTTATGATGCTAAGTGAATTGCGTTTTTCTGAATTACTGTCTGATAGTAAATTGCAGCCAATTTTCAGGTAGAACTAAGTAAATAAGTCTTGTAAATGTTAATTTACAGCAATTTTACGGATTCTAAGAAACTTATAAGACAGTATCGCATTTTTCAGTCACGGTATTATTTGCTTGTCTTATCGGAATGTATTGAAATCATCTGGGAAATCAAGCTAAACATATAAACTTGTTAAACGTTATTTATCTAAATATAAAAACACCACTGTTTATATCATTTACTGTTTGTTATCAAACCACGAACATTTTAATTCCGTAAGATGCCATATACACAGTAGCAAGCGTTATCGGGTATAACAAACACGTTTCCCTCACTGATAAGCCCTGAGCTTTGGAAATCTGCACACACAGGGTTATAAAACAGGCCGCTGTCATGAAACCCGTATTTATATCTCACATAACACTTCAAACATTCCCCCAATTTATTAATCACTAGTACATGTTCGTATTAACTACTGTTTGTTATAAAACCACTAACTTAAACATTTCGTAAGATGCCAAATTTACAGTAGAAAGCGCTATCGGGTATAGCGTACACGCTTCCCTCCCTAGCTTTGGAAGGCAAACATAGAGTTATTAGACAAGTCGCAGCCACGACACCCAACTTTAAAAGTCGCATAACACTTTAAACATTCCTTCGATTTATGAATAGCAAGAAAGTGTTTTTTTTAAATAGAGTAAAGTTTTGTCTTTACGCAGGGGTTTTAGAAAACATAAATACATAGAATAACGCCAAGTCATAACATGAAGTTAAAATTCGCGCAAGATTTGCTTCCTTGTAGAAATTGTTTTCAAAACATCCGGAAATTAAAATAAAACTAAAGTATAACTGATATATTAAGCGCATCATAATTAGAATTCTCGCTCAATAGCTAGCAAACATTTACAGTTCATTTTTTGTAGTACTTTTAAAATAACTAAAATGAGACATTTGCTAATCAAAACGAAAACACATATCATAAACTCGAATACATTATTATTCAAGAAACATTTGTTTTCTTCATTGTTCACATTTAAGCACAGTAATGAATGATTTATAATCCATTGCACTGAAACACACGCCATTTATTTTTTAAACAGACGAACTATTAACATTCTAGAGTGTACAAAATGTATTGTAAAATGATTTATGCGAAAACATACAACACGCTCTAAGACAATCTATCACAAATGCGTACTTTAAAAATAGAGCCAGCGGCCCTCGAGAGTCCTATGAAAATCGTCGATAGCTATTGCAACGCCTTTCCTCAAAACAAAACAGATTGTCATCGTATACAATACATAATAAGTACAACCATATACTTAGTACATGTAGGCGTTGTTGTAACAGCAAGGTAAGTAACAAGAAAAACACTTATGTTTTTTATATTTACTTTTCTTGTGTCAAACGTCCAAAACGCAGGGGAGTCCTTTTAACAGGTTTTACAACCCTCTTTGTAATAAAATATATATTACCTACATGTGAAATTACATTATTAAATGGTTTATAAGAAATTAACGTTTTGGTACATAACTGTACATGCTTGTTGTTAGATGTGATATATAAATTGAAGACTTAACACTGATTAATGGTTTCTACAATGTATTTAATTTGTTAAGTACTTGAAGAACAATGCCGTGTCGATGTAGCCTTGTTAAAAAAAGTCATTATGAGAAGACTTGTTACCTATAAATGCAAACGTGTACCAAATTATGCTTTGTCAATTACTTTTGTTTTAATTTATGTAAACGTGATTATATTTAACAACCAGATATATTAAAAACAAGTAATCTGCAAGATCAGCATGTGCCAGTCTTAGAAAATAGATTTCCACATTGTTTGAGATAGTTAATATATTGAAGTTAAACAAAAACGAATAATTAAAACTAGGTGCAAACAGATGTTTGCAGGAAACGCCATTTGTGATAACACATTGCGAAATAACAAAAATGGCTTGACGCTGTAATACTACATTCTTTAATTAAAGCAAAATGAACAAAAAGATAATTTCTTATCGGGCGACACGTGTACATTAGACAATTCTAGTTTAACAGCTTATTTAAATCATGCAAAATAGTCTACGTAATTCATTAAGTGATAATACAAATGTAGATTCGACAAAATGTTAAATCAATCGGGTTTGTGTTAATTTAACACAGACGTTTCGCTTGCGGATATTTGTTAGAATATAAATTGAAGAGATGTTCACAGAAATAACGTTGTAAACAATGTAGACATGTCAAGTTAAAGGGCACCATGACAAAATGGCTCGTACAAAAACCAACACACAAAACAGCACAAAAATATTTTTTCTATTTTTAATTTTTATTTATGATTTATAAAATGATTTCTCCAAGAAATGTTGAGTTACCGCCTTGGTGCGGTCATTATGTTTCATTGGGGGTTTAAACCAGATAACTTTTCTTTACACATGCACATAATGTACATGCACAACGTTCGCAAACCATACAACAACAGAAAGCAAATCACATTAACGTTTAGAGCTTTAATTGCTGAATTACTCAATTAACCAATCATAATTGTTGTAACATTTGCAAAACATCATTTATATAAAGCATTTTGTGTATTAACGTAGAGTACTTAGCAAAACCTTCGAAACGTCAAAACATAGCATGTAATGTTTGAAAGATCTAGATTATTTTACATACTTTAAGTCTATCAAACAAATACCTTACACATTCTAGATACCACACTTATTTAGATCCATGGAGCGAGATGATGTGAAATTGACGTTCTCTTTTTAAAGTTAGATTCCCAAAGTCGATTTGACCCCCATGTTTTTTTCACCTATCGTAACCATAACTATCAGGATGGATTTTGCTTGCCTAGACGACACCTCCCATACAGCAAAATAAATGTGATATTGTGACACAATACAGAAGTACCCTTACCAGGCAAGAACCGGGTTCGCGGGGTAGCAGAGGCTGGTACGATAATGAGTATTATAAAATTTCATTTGTGTGCCCTTTTTAGAAAAATATAACTTAAATTAATATGCTCCCATTAAATTACGATCTTTTAAGTTTCATCAAACTGCATATTCTTGCGCCCAACAGTTGAATCAATTAAGGTCTAGGGAAAACCGTGTAGAAAACCATGAAAACTAAACAACTAGTTATGATTCCTAAATAACACATACTAATTGAACAATTGAAATATGTATGTTATGGTATACTGTACGCTGAACTGAACGACTTACAAGTTAACTGTTTCTTTAAGATAGCAGCCTTTCAGTACAAGACAAAATGGGTCAAAAGCTGGTTTATTTCTAAGCAATTAGTTTTATAGCTGGCGTAGAAGCAATGTTACAAGTTTGATAGAAGTAGGATTATACAGATAATTCTAATATCTGCATAGACTACAGAAATTATGACTTCAAACTGTTATAAAGTACCATAACCAGCGGTCATGATTATAACATTTGTTCTGCTGTTTGATGTCGCAGTTTACAACCTCAGTTACTGTTTAACAGGCACACATAATTCTAACGAAAGTCATCAGGTCATGTTTTATCCGAATATAAATTTTCAAATCAGATTTTCTTACAGACATGCCTCAGCAATGAAACACTAATTAGCAAGATCACAAGATGTCGGCAAACCAAATATAACTCATTTGGCTGTAATGTTTATGGTATTCATCATTTTTACAAGTCGTTTATTGTGGTATGTGCAAATCGCAGTTTGCATCTCAATTGGTTGTTTCCGTTGTGTGTTGAAGTTTACAGTTTAAATTGGTTACAATTTGAAAAATAAATATCTTCTTTAATTATAACATGCGTTTCAATGAAACCATAAACCTGCGTTTTTATAATTACATTTTGTTCAAAGGAAGGGTTCAATTTTAAGGTAGGCATTCATGTCTGTTTTTTCTTTATGTTTTCCGCATATTTCATTTCATGTTTGGGAAGTAAACAAATGCTAAAAATTATGTTTGAAAACCAATAGTTAAATTTATTTTGATGTGGGTTAAAATTGGATGGGTTAAATTACCCCAAATTCATTCCCTTATATAATTTGTATCTAATCAACAAATAATATAGATACTGATATTGCGTTACGTGCCAAACAACAACCAACATAAAGGAAACATTTTACAGTAATAATCAACAGCATAGGATACTTGATTGTCGAGATATTTACAATATCAAATGCTCACCAAAATCGAGGAAAACAGTTATGCCTACTTTGAGGTATATAATGTGTTGACCACATACAAATGATGTAAGAAATTGAATTTGGGATGAATTAACCCCAACCAATTTAAACATCAATAAAAAATTTAGTATTTGTTTTCAAGCAGAAATTTTAGCTTTTTTAATTTACAGACAAGAAATTAGATATGCGGAAAAAAATAAAGAAACAAAACAAAGACATGAATGTCTACCCAAAAAATGGGTTCCCTACTTTGTATTTGGTCGTCGTTTCCAAGGGGAAACAAAAGGACCATGCAACGTTTTTTTACATGTGTGTAGTGCAATGTTTATATGATTAGTGTATCGTGATAGTGAAACGAGATTTTAGTCTCGAGTGAGTATGAAAAATGTTTCTCTGAGAAATTGTTAAATAATTAGCGGGAAGAACATCATCAAACCAAATTATGAGGTTAACAAGCTCAACAGTTGAAACAGAAATTCATAAATGTAAATACACATGAAACAAAAACACACTGCAAAAGTTGATAACAATCACGCAATGCCCGTTGACCCAGACAGTCGACATTTATTATTTCGATTGAAGCATTAAAAGTACATTTTGTTTTACAAACCATTAATATTATTTCTGTAAAAACTTGCTTGCCCATAACTAAGTAGGCTAGGTAAGTTGTATAAGTATGTTAATATGTTTTGGTTAAAATAATGCACATATTGTAAAATAAGCATTTATCCGTGAGTCGAAAGAATTGTGAGAACTCTATTCCTGCACGTGATCATGCAAGCTGCAGCACGTTAGCTACATAATACACCATAATTATGATTGATAACTATGGCTTATCAGTTTTATCAAAATCATATACGTTATAAAATGACAGACAAAATGGAACGGACAACAACATACCACCACGATCGGATTCAAATTCATCAGATAAACATGAGTATACTGTTTAATTTCATAGTATTAGTTTAGAACTTTTTTATCTTTACACAATTCCGTTCACTTCACCACACACATTTTTCATATAACCTTATTATATTTCTACGCATCTACTTGAGTAAAATACAATATATGGAGAAATTACTTAATGTTTGATTAATATAAGTATGTTGTGTTATACCGTTTAAGATACAAAAGTGTCGTTATCATTAAGTTATACTTATGTATAATATTGTTTTAATATCTATGAATAAATAAAGTTTGAATGTTTATGACCCCAACCTAACATTCCAATTATCAGGTCGCATAATGTATGCATCATCTGCCATGTGTTGGAGCTTTTCTAATCTCGAATCGTAATGTTTTATAATTCAACCTGCTGACTATCATAATTAAGCGGTAAATCACGACTCTTAGATGTAACATGTGTTTTAAAGATAAAAACACCAAGTGTAATGTTAACAATTTTGAAACGGAAGAGAAGATCTGATGATAAAGGGACAGAACTCGAGAGGACATGTTAAAACACTGCGCGTCAATGAATGCCCTCATCGATGTAAGATAACATGTTTGAATTTATTTGAAAGAATAACTTATTCATTGTGCGACATATCGTTATGCAAACTATGCTTATTTAACATGCATGTGTATGGATTATGTTTTTCTGTTAGGACAAATTCAAAGATTTAATATAGGTATTTCTATTTTCCTTACATTTGATGCTTAGCGTATTTAGTTTTTCTGCTATAATGTCTTGAAAGTACTTAAGATTAAGACTTAAGATATGAGTCCTGTGAATGTTCACTTCGAGCTAGTTTACTGATCCTAATCTAAGACACTTATAAGACACGATCACATTTTTTCAATAACAGTATTATTTGCTTGTGTTGAAACTATTCAAAATCTTGTTACTGTTATTTATTGCTAAATAGCCATATTCTAATGAATAAAAAATCTTACTAACAATTCAATCCATTTTAAAGTTTATTTGTTTGCAAATAAATGCAAAAATAAATATTGCTTGAAAATATATTTATTCAAATTTTAAAGGTATTGAAATCAGCCGGGAAATTAAGCTAAACATATAAACTTGTAAAACTGTATTTATCTTTAAATAAAACACGTCCCTGTTTATTTCATCTACTGGACGGACTTTAATTCCGTATGATTCCACATACACATTGGCATGCGTTATCGGGTATAGCGAACTTGTTTATTTCTCTGATAACTCCAGGAGTTTAAGAACTTTGTAAATCACGACTCTAAGATGCAACATGTGATTTTGAAGATGAAAACACAAAATCAACTGTTTACAGTTTAGAAAAGAAAGAAAAAAGAAACTCTAATGCCAAAAGGGACATAACTCGAGAGGTCACAACTTAATGTTAAACCCGGCACGTCAATGAATGCGCTGATCGATGTTAAATAATATATTTGACCTTATTTAATATAAAAACCTACGTATTGTGTGACATACGGTTATGCAAACCCAGATAAATAACATATTGTGCATTTATATTGATTCATATATTTCTGTCTTGATACATAGGCAGACTCAAAAATTAAATATATACCTTCCCATTTTCCTTTCGTCATGATGCTAAGTGAATTCTGTTTTCCTGAATTACTGTTTTGAAACTAAATTGCGGCCAATTTACTGGTTTAATTAAGTAATAAATCTAGTGAATGTTCATTTCAAATTATTTCACTGAATTCTAATATACTTATAAGACATTCATTTTTTCAATCACGCTATTATTTGTTTGTGTTAAAAATACCCAAACGTTGTAACTGACAGCTATTGCTAAATAACCCTATTCTAATAATTTATATAATACAACTTATTAAAATTCCTATCAATTTGAAGGTTGTGTTGCAAAGAAATGCAAATACATGTTGCTTGAAAACATATTTATCCAATTTGTAAAGGTATTTGAATCAGCAGGGAAATCAAACTAACCATATAAACGTGTA